>Ga0247608_10000145_pt1 | contig 137982 bp, 115 predicted proteins | sample 176DNAGHGlowgp2_FD_193490 | JGI IMG/M metagenome (GOLD analysis project Ga0247608, IMG submission 193490) | Sheep rumen microbial communities from Palmerston North, Manawatu-Wanganui, New Zealand - 1766 DNA GHGlow gp2 | ecosystem: Host-associated > Mammals > Digestive system > Stomach > Rumen...
TCCATCCCGGCCTCCGTCACCGAGATCCGGCGCTACGCTTTCTGCGGGTGCCGCAACCTTGAGGGCTTGAAGATCCCCGCGTCAGTGCACACCATCGGCTCGTATGCATTCTCCGAGTGCGGCCGCCGCGAGGAAACCAAGATTCCGGTTACGGTCCGGATGCTCGGACATGATGTGGTCAGTGTCTATGTTCCAGAGGAAATTGACGATGAGGACCATCTTGAAGAGGTGAAACGGGAAGAAGAATGCGATGTTGAACCGTCCGGCGGAGGAGATGAACTGCCTTTCTAATCAACAATACAAACTATCATGAAAGCAACAACAAAATACGATATCGGGGACCAAGTATGGTCCCTCCGCGGCAATCGCGCCGTCAAGCTTGATGTGACCAGGGTCATCGTCTCCATCGAGGGAGACGGCCTCTGCGAGGTGAGCTACTCGCTGCATTACGGCGACGAGGAGATCCCCGAGAGCAAACTGTTCAAGACAAAAGAGGAACTTTTAAACACACTGTAGCATGGAAAAGGCATTCGATATCGGCCTTGGGGCCGAAGTATGGGTGATTCACAGCAACCACATCGTGAAAGGAACGGTAAGCAAGGTTTGGTACACCAAGTTCATCAGCCCTGTGGACTACGAGTCGGTGGTGGAATCGGAGTGGTACTTCGTCTGCGATGCTGACGGTAAAAGGATCGATTCCTTCAGGAGGAAGGATTTGTTCCTGAAAAAGGAGGATTTGCTTAGTTCCTTGTAGAAAAATAGTTAACTTTATAGGCGCTAAAACTACACATTTCGTCTATTTGATTCATCGAAGTATGGATAATATCAATTTTATCAACGGAAAGACCCTGGAAGGCGAGCAGATAACGTTCGACGGATTCAGGGTAGAATCCTATGCAATCTATGACGATGAAGAGGAGGGACTCCTCGTAGATCTCTATTTCAAGTCCGGAAGTTCGGTCACCGTTTACGCCTATGCGGACAAGGAAAGTGAAAGCAGCGAAATCGTCGACAGCCTTCTCGAATGTGAAATGGCTTTGAAAAAGAATCCTGATCTCCTGGCCAGGAATTACCCTTGCGAACTCATCGGATGTGATTCCTCAAAGAATAAGGAGTATTTTTTTGACGGCAACTCGGTAGAATACTACACCCGCGATGAATGTGCCGATGAGGACCTTGTAGAGTTGCATTTCGCTTCCGGCCATGTCGTAGCGGTGTTCAACGGACTTGATGAAGACCTTTACCCCGGAGAGAGCGTCGAGACCCTGGTTGACGGCTGCATCTGCAGGTATCTGACAGAAAAAGACTGATATTTCTTATTCACTGAAGGTAACGATAATCCGAATGGTTGGTATTATGGGTAGGAAACAAAGTGAAAACCGATATGACAAGAACTAAGGATTATACTTCTGATGCTGTAAAAGACAGCGTTCAGGCCGCAATGGCAAAGATATCGGCCTACTTCGGCAAGGAATGGGCTCCAGGCAAGGAATACGATGTGATCATGCACATCCATGGCCTGCTGGATGCCGAGATTGACAAGTATCTGGCACCTGGCCAGGCCGGGGATGCCTATAGGCACCTTGCCAGTTACGCTCCCGGAGCAAAAAAGTACGAAGCCGCCTATGCCAAGTATCTTGAAAAGTACGGTCCGTACCTGATGGAGCTCTTCGTCGAGTACGCGGATTCCCTGAAACTGACCGGTCGGTATGATGTCGGCGAAAGATACAACGAGGTCAGCAGGGATATCCTGGACAAGATGCAGAAGAACCTGTTCAGCAAGAAGGACATCGAACAGATGTTTGATACCGAGTCTGATGCCATTGACAAGTTTATGCAGCGGCACGGGGTGGAGGATTATTCCATTACGATGGGAACCATCGGCCTTGCAGTCAACGTCAATGGCGACATCACCCTCACGAAAGGGGATGCTCCACGCGGTCAGTTCAGGCACGACTTCAAGAAAATTTCCGGGCATTTCATATGCCGGGACTGCGGCCTGAAGAGCCTTCTCTTCGGCCCTGAGGAAGTGGGGGGAGATTTCGACTGTTCAAACAATAGTCTGACCTCCCTTTCTGAAGCTCCGAAGGTCGTTGGCGGCAACTTCATCTGCCAGGGCAACAAGAAGATGTTCACGTATACCGAGATTAAGAAGCACGTCAAGGTCGGAGGAAGGATCTACACTGATGCACCCCTGACTCCGGAGGAGAAAGAGGATTTCCGGCAGCAGCTGATCAAGGAACAGAATGAGTTCTTGGAACAGTACAGGGCCGTTGGAGACAAGTTGGACAAGGCAATGGACGCGGGGGATATCAAGACAGTCGAGAAATGCAGGGAATACTTCTACGACGCCATTGATTTCTTCAAGGAGAGGCCCTGGATACAAAAACAGGGGATGGAACTGTCATATGAAATATTGATGAAGATATATACCTATCTGAACGACTTTGAGCCCTTCAAGTACCCCGACGTCAAGGCAGAGGACCTCAGGTTAAGAAAACTGTTGAAAAACTAAGCGGTTATGACAGAATCACTTGAAATGTATGACGGGAAGCCGGTCTTCCTCGCGGCGAACAGCAAGGAACTGGCAAGGGCCGTGAAGAAGTACGAAGGCAAGGCGGAAGCGCCTTATGTGGTTCGCTGGTCCGGCAAGACCAGGAAAGTCAGGGAAGAGGCTTTCTGCCACGACGAGAACCTCGGAGTGATACTCCTGCCCGATTCGGTGACCACGATTGGCGACATGGCATTCGCGTATTGCCGCAAACTGACCCGCGTAGTCATTCCCGGCAGCGTGACCACGATAAAACGAAGGGCCTTCGACGGCTGCACCTCCCTTCCCGAGATTGTCATTCCCGATTCCGTCAGCCGCATTGAAGAGTATACCTTTGGCAACTGCTCGAGCCTGAAGCATGTCGTTCTACCGGACACCCTGTATACCATTGAGAAGTATGCCTTCTCCGGGTGTAAGTCGCTGACCGAGATACTTCTGCCGGAATCCCTGAGTTATCTGGAAGAATTCGCATTCTATCAGTGCGACAATCTCCGGAGCATCAAGGTCAGTCCAGACAACCGGACGTTTGACAACCGGAATGACTGCAACGCGGTCATTGAGACGAAAAGGAACAGTCTGGTCCTGGGATGCCGATCGACTGTCATCCCTGACACTGTTACGAAGATCGGCGATTCCGCATTCTATGGGAACAGTGTTCTGACCGGGATAAGCATCCCTTCTTCAGTCAAAGAGATCGGAGACAGCGCCTTTGGCAAGTGCGAAGCACTGTCAAGCATAGTCATTCCGGATTCCGTCACGGATATCGAAGACGGAGCATTCTCCCAGTGTGTGAATCTTGCCGATGTCACCCTTCCTAAAGCCCTGACAGAGCTCAAAGGGGTGTTTCAGGGTTGTAAGAGTCTCAAGGAGATAGAGATTCCTGAATCTGTAACCGTAATCGGTTATGAAGCATTCTGCGGATGTTCGAACCTTGAAAAGATCCGTATCCCCGATTCGGTGAAAAAGATAGGAAGCGCAGCTTTTCAGTCTTGTTCACTTCTCAAATCCGTCATCATTCCCGACACTGTTGAAAGTATCGACACCTCGGCATTCAGGGGCTGCAGGGGGCTCACGGACATCCGGCTGCCGAAATCACTGGCGGAGATTCCGAATTTTGCTTTCCTTTACTGCCAGAGCCTGAGAAGGATCATTCTTCCGGACTCAATAAAGGAAATCGGCAGCCACGCATTCGACGGCTGTACAGGACTGGAGGAGATTGTGTTGCCGGATTCACTGGAAAGTATCGGCCGCTATGCTTTCAACGGCTGTACAGGGATGAAGACCATCTCGATTCCGAACTCGGTGATTAAAATCGAGAGGGGTGCTTTCAGCGATTGTTCTTCCTTGACCGAACTCATTATACCCGATTCTGTCGAAGCAATTGATGACCATTTCTTCAAAGGCTGTACCTCGCTGAGGCATATCGCGGTCAGTGATGGCAATCCTAAATACGACAGCCGTGAGGACTGCAACGCCATCATCAGGACCGCGGACAGCACATTGATGTTTGCCTATCAGAAGAGCGTTATCCCGGATACCGTAAAGGCGATAGGGGAATCCGCGTTTGCGAAGTGTGAAAGGCTTAATGGGATAACAATCCCGGCTTCGGTGGTATTGATTGACAAATACGCATTCATGGGGTGTACGGGGCTCACCGGGATTTCAATTCCTGATTCGGTTACAGACATTGAGTGGGGTGCTTTCGAGGGATGCACGGGCCTCACTGAGCTGATAATACCGGACTCAGTGAAGTGTATCAGCAACGAGGCCTTCAGAGATTGTACCGGGCTCAAAAGAGTAGTCCTGGGAAATGGCCTGAAGAATATCGGCCATGGGTGTGACGGCGCCTTTCAGGGATGTACCAGCCTTGTCGAGGTCCAGATCGGCAGTTCCGTCAGTCGGATCGGCCGCTGTGCATTCTGCGGCTGTTCCAGCCTTGCCGCCATCAGGATTCCAGACTCCGTAAAACAGATCGATTACTATGCATTCTCCGGCTGCTCAAGCCTGACGAGCATCACCATCCCCGATTCGGTTGAACGTATTTGGGAAGATGCATTCCAGGGCTGCACTTCCCTGAAGGAGGTATATATAAAGAATGTATGGCTGCTTGACAAGACCGGCCTTGGCAAGGATGTCAAAGTCATTTCCACGGCTGCGGAGGGAGAGGAGTTGGCAAAAGTTCAGGCTCCCATAGAGATACAGCCTCTTACACTGAGCTATTCCGGGAAGAAGAGCTTCCAGAGCAGAATCCGTCCCGGAGACGAGGTGAAAATAACGCTTCTCGGAGCCCGTGAGTATCCCGGAAGCCTCAAGGCCTGGAATCCTGTATGGGAGATGGATGATTCAGTCAGCGTCATCTTTGAGGAATACTATTTCGAGGTCGTTGTCAATGGTAACAAGCGTTACATCGGGCAGAGCTTGATTGAAAGATATACGGAGAGCAGTACAATGGGCGGTGGTGTGAGATACCACGTTGAAAGGGACCGCATCAACGCCGATTCCCAGAAGCAAGCGATGAAGAAGTTAGTCGACTGGATGGAATCAGGACGTTCGGCCAACAACGACTGGCACTGGATAAAATCTCCTAACGAAGTCAGGGACATTCCTGACGGACTCCCTTATTATCCGAGGTGAGACTTGGAGGGGGCAGGTTGGAATTCCTGTGCCGCAGGTAACGATACCTCCTCTTGGCAGTATTATGGTTAGATGAGATAACTATTGTAGTATGTATGAAGAATTCAATAGACGGATTTACGACGTGATCAAGGATAAGATCTTCCTGTCCAACATCAGCGGGATGCCGGCGACCGTAGTCGAAAAGCTGCCGGAGGAGATTGTGGAAGGCGAGGTTCTTTTTGATGGGATGATGCTGTATGACGGCATAGAAGGCATCGAGGACGACATCCAGCAGATGAACTCTGTCACGAAGGACGGAGAGAGGGTGAATCTTGAGGACTACTACACCGACAACGGCGCCTTCGACGATGACGGGATGGACCGCTTCATCACAGCATTGGAGCGCTTGATGACAATCGATGAGTTTACGAAGATCTTGAAGAAGTGGAACAAGTTGAACAAATAATCATTTAATAGAATATGAGCGTAGAGCAGGATGTTTTCTTTGTTGCGGTGGAGGGCTCCCGCAAGAATATCGTTCGTATGATGAATGCGGCATTGCGGAAATTTGAAATTCAAGAGCCCATTACCGAAGACGATGACATAGAAACGATCAACCGCAAGATGGAAGTCTTCTCCGGTCGGGACGGAAAGGATATTGGTATTTCTGATCTTTTGGAAGAAGATGGTTTGCAAGAATTGAGATTCATTGAATTTGTTCGTGTGGAGGAATCCACCTGCGGGCTTGTCGCTAAATTCACTTTCTACCTGTCTGATGGCTTCTATGATGAATATGAATTCTCCGAAGACGCCAAGTCCTGGCCCGATATTGCGCGCCAGTATGAATGCTGTGTGTTTTTAGATGATGAGTTTTATAGGGATGCCAGGTTTGTGGCCTTTGTTTCGGCTTCAATCGATGATGCGACAGACGGCGAACTCCGCAGCATCCATCTTGATTCCGGAGTACGCGGAGAGGAGTTCCCGATTTTCCTCAGGACGTTGGCTTATATGTATCCCGCGAGGTATGTCCCCATGTGGAAGAAGTACCATGGAGAGCACCCGGAAGTAGAATATAGCAGGGAAGAATGCCTTGCTTGGGCGGAAAAACAACAAGAGAAGTTCCGTCAAAACGCCAGCGTGAAAGACCATCTTCCAGGGTAACGATATCCTGTTTCTCCAGTATAGTTAGTAGGAATAAAGAATTCACAAAAAGATGAAAACGACAGAGAATATCAAATTGACTACCGCGGGGGAACTCCTCGGAGAACTGGAGAAGTATAGGAAGAATCATTGGGACGACTGCGTAGTCGCCTGGCTGAAGGATGACGAGCGGACTTTCGGTGTCGTCGGCATGGGGAATGACAAAGACGGAGACCTTCGGATTATAGTTGAAGAGGTGGATGATGTGCTGGAAGGCTTCTGGACCGTTGAGGAGGTGATTTCTTCACTGGAATGTAAAGGGAAGGATGCCCGGGTGTACCTTGCTGGTGAAGGCCTGTACCTTGCCATCGACAGCAGGGGTGGCATCTTCACTGAGGCCGATGATGACGATGTGGTCGGGTGCCATGTCACCGTCTTTGGCGAGTATGAAGAGATGCCTCGGGAGGTGCCGGCTCCCGGAAAGGCAAAGGGCAATCGGAGTGAAACCATCGCGCTCATTGCCATCATGGCCGGAAGCGCCCTGCTGGTTCTCTACAAGGCATACACCCTGATAACCGGAACAGGAGGGCCCGTATGGGAGAGTGTTCTCTACATCGTCGGTGCCTCGATTGCCGCGGCAATCTGCGGAGGAACTCTACGTTACTCAAAAGAAAGACAATAATTAATTACAATGGGAAGAATACGCAAATATGACTACGCCCATGACTTCTGCGAAGGCATGGCTCTGGTAAGGCGGGATGGAAAATTTGGTTTCATCGATACGACCGGCTATGAACTTGTTCCATGCATGTATGACGGCGCGAACGATTTCAATGAAGGGATGGCATGCGTAGAGCTGAAAGGCAAATGGGGTTATGTCGACAGATGCGGTCACCTGGCCATTCCGTGCATCTATGACCAGGCCTATGATTTCAACGACGGTTTGGCCAAAGTATGTCTTGATCCCGTATCCGTGGATGGCCTCCCTTTCGGACCGTCCGACAGCAGGACGTTCTTCATAGACGAGCATGGCACGGAGGTCCTCTCCGACGGAAAGGAGTTGGATATCTTTTCCGAAGGACTTGCCCGGATAAGCCGGAACGACAAGACCGGGTTTGTTGACAGGTGCGGCCGCGAAGTGATTGCCTGCAAGTATGACGGCGCGACGATATTCCGCGAAGGCTTTTCCCGTGTGAGTGAGATACACCTGCTCCCGGAAGAAGAGCAGACGGACGATATGGACTACTACACAAAGGAGGGATTCATCGACATCACCGGGCGGGAAATTACTCCGTGCATCTATGATGATACCGGGGATTTCCATGATGGCATGGCTCTGGTGTGCAGGGACGGCATGTATGGCTATATCGACAGGACGGGCCGGGAAGTCATCCCGATACAATATGACTGGGCGCACGATTTCCATGATGGCCTCGCACAGGTGCAGACGGGAGAAAATGTCTGCTTTATCGACAGGGGCGGACGTGTGGTGCTGATCCTTTCCCAACTGGGTGTGCTCGCGGCATACGATTTCAGTGAGGGACTTGCCGTGGCAGTCACCGCGCGCGGAGGCGAGCGGGGCTATATCGACAAGACAGGCCGGCTGGTCATTCCGTGCAGGTATCTGGAAGCCTTTGAGTTCCATGACGGCCTGGCACGTGTCATGGTTGGAAACGAGTTCCGTTTTATTGACAGAACCGGGCGCGAACTGGACAAGACAAAGGAAACCTCCGTCCTGCTTTCCGGAACCCGGGAGACGATCATTCGGATTCTGAACCACGCGTTCCGGATGTGCTCAAACAAGGAATTCAGGATTGCCGATGGCGACAGCCTGGAAGCGATCAACCGTAAGATTGACGCGGCAAATAAGTATGTGGCGGGTTACCAGACCGGATTCACGTTGATGGACTACCTTGACGACCGTGCCAGGATGGACAGTCCGTTCAAGGACTATGTCCTGTCTTATATCGACGAAGAAGAGCCCGACGGATCGGAGAATTACGACGCCAATCCTGCCGGCGTGACGGCCGAAGGCGAAGAGTATACTCTGACAATTGTCTCACGTGTCCGTGAGGGCCAGCATACCTACTACCCGGAGGACTGGCATTACTGGTGCGGCATGATGTCGGTGTATTACGACTGCCTCATCAAATTCAAAAAAGAAAACGCATAGTCTATGGAAAAGACTGTCATTGGAACCGGAATATTCAATCTGGACATCATAGTCAAACGCGATTACCACGAGTGGCCGCAACTGAGGCCCTTTACTGACAACGTTGTCATGGAGGAGGTCGGCGGGACCTGCGGGAACGTCATGAGCATGCTCTCATGGATGGGCTGGGATGCACGGCCCATCGCGTGCCTGGACGATTCTCCGGAGGGGCTGAAGATCACGGCAGACCTTAAACGCTATGGATGCGACTGTCGCTACGTGACCAACACCCCTGAAGGCGGCACGACGATGCTTCGGTGCACACACAAGAGGACGGCTGACGGGAAACATACCATGAGCGTCCGGGCGGGTTCACCGGGCGGGAGCCGCTTCCCCAAACGGCATTTCCTCAGGGCCCGTGACGAGGCCCCGGTCTTTATGGATCAGTTGATTGAGGTCCCGTCGGTGTTTTTCTTTGACGATCCCGCGGCGGGTCATCGTTATCTGGCAAGGGAGATGAAGCGGAAAGGCTGCCAGATAGTCTATTTCGAGCCATCCAAAGTCGCCACCAATGCCGACCTTGAATCTATCCGGGTCAGCGATGTCATCAAGTTCTCAGACGAGAACGTGCCGGATGTCTCTTTCACGGAGTTGTTCCCGGACAAGGTGTTCATCCAGACGATGGGCCCGAAGGGAGTCCGATACAAGTACAAGGGACGGCCATGGGAAGTAGTGGAGGCGCTGCCTGTTCGGGCAGTGGTGGACACAGAGGGCGCAGGGGACTGTTTCACCGCAACCTTCATCAATGCCGTAGCCGAAAGAGGCTTAACTCTGTCGAGCATCCCCGCTGCCATACGTGAGGCAATGGAAAATGCCTCGCGTAGCGTGGGCTACTTCGGCAGCAAGGGCTTCATTCATCATATGTCTCCAAACGGAGGTAATTAAGTCTTTAAGAGAAAAATGGGCCACTTTTTGGGCCATTATTTATGAAAAATGCCTTACAGCGTGTTCTGTAAGGCATTTCTGCGGTGAGTGAGGGATTCGAACCCCCGTTGCGCTCGCACGCAAACCTGTTTTCGAGGCAGGCTCCTTCAACCACTCGGACAACTCACCGGAACAGGGTTGCAAAGTTACGAATAATTTTTGACTCTGCAACCGAAAGGGATTTTATTTAAACCACTCGACGAGATGGTCCTTGGCATAGAGGAAATACACGGCGAGGCCGATCCAACTGGTGGCCAGGACGAGGATGGAGGTGACGATCTTACCCACCAGGGAGATGGGCTTCTTGACGATGTCCAGAACGGCGATGACCGAAAGGACGATACCAACGATGTAAACAATACTTGCCATAATACTAAGGGTTTAAATGAGTGAAATTCCAATTCCGGGAGCATCCGTGAGCGTGAGTTTTCCGGATATTACCTGCACGCCGCGGAAGCGGTCGTTGGAGATGAGGAGATTGCCGTCCAGGTCGGCAAAATCTACGGCAGGGGAGAGTTGGGCGGCGGCCGATACGGCACAGGAGGTTTCGGTCATGCAGCCCACCATCACTTTCATTCCGAGTGCACGGGAGAGGGTTACCATCTTCCAGGCTTCCCGCATGCCGGTGCATTTCATGAGTTTGATGTTGATGCCGTTGAACGCTCCCACCAGGGAGGGAATGTCCTTGAGGCGCTGGACGCTTTCGTCGGCGAAGATGGGCAGGGGAGAGCGCTCGGTGAGCCAGGCGGTGTCATCCAAGCGGTCGATGGGCAGTGGCTGCTCCACCATCACGACGCCCTGCGAGGCCAGCCAGTGAATCTCGTCCAGGGCCTTGGAACGGTCTTTCCAGCCTTGGTTGGCATCTACCGCCAGGGGGACGTCGGTAACGCTCCGGATGGTGCGGATCATCTCCTCGTCGCTGTCCAGGCCCACTTTCACCTTCAGGATATTGAAGCGTCCGGCGGCTTCCAGGGTCTTTTCCTTCACCACCTCCGGCGTATCGATGCCGATCGTATAAGTAGTGGAGGGGGCTTTGGAAGCATCCAGGCCCCAAAGCCGGTACCAGGGCTGGCCGATGAGTTTTCCGACAAGGTCGTGAAGGGCGATATCGACAGCGGCCTTGGCGGCGGAATCTCCCTCCGACAGGCCGTCGATATAGGACAAGATGTCTTCCAGGCAGAACGGATCCGGAAACTGCGAGAGGTCCACTTTCTCCAGGAAAGCGGTGACGGAGGCCGTGGACTGCCCCAGATAGGGGGGCATGGAAGCCTCGCCATATCCGGTAACCCCTTCATATTCAATTTCTACCTGCACGTCCGGCGTGCTCTTGCGGCTGTAGGAGGATACCGTGAAGGTGTGCGTGAGTTTCAACTCATAAGGGAAGAACTTCAGGTGCATGCGCCCGTCCCCCTTGCCGATATGAAAACGCTGCGGCCCGCCGGTGCAGCCCGAGAGGGCGACTCCGGCCAGTGCCAGTGAGGAGGTTTTCAGAAAATCACGTCTATTCTGCATAATAAGGGTTGGTAAGTGTCGTCTGGATTTCCGGATCTTGGTTGATGTAGGGGAGGATCCGGCCGCCGAAGAGGTATCGGCCAGTATTGTAGGCGTCGTAATAAGGGTCTTCGGGACGGAAACTGCCTATTTTCACGAGCCCCAGCGAATGGATGAAACGGCCTTCTCCGAGGTAGAACCCCACATGGCTTACCCCGGGCGTCCCGTTCTCTTTCCATCGGCCGAAAAAGACGAGGTCTCCGGGCTGGAGATTTTCCTTGTGGGGGATACGCTGCCCTACGCGGGCCTGCGGGCCTGCATCGCGCGGAATGATAATGTCATGCATGAACAGGACGGCACGGACGAAACCGCTGCAGTCCGTCCCTTTGGAGGACATGCCCGCCCAGAGATACGGGAATCCCAGCATGCTGCGGGCCGATGCCAGAATGGCTTCCGGGCTCTGGTCCAGATCCTCACGCCAGTCCGATTCTTCCTGGGCATCCTTGCAGGAGATGTAGCCCACGCGGCCGTCCGGAAAACCTACGATGAAGAATCTCCGGCTTTTCCCCAGGTATTTCAGGCGGCAGCCGGCAACGGCGTCCGAGAGGGTTTCCGCTTTTTCGGAAGGCTTTTTGCGGATGAGGGCGAACAGCGAGGTGACCACCACTTTGGGAGCGGCGTTCCAGGCATGATACTCCTCGAAATCCATATACCGGATGGCATCCTTGTGCACCCAGCCTTTGTAGCCGTCGGGCGTCTGCACCTCGGGCCAGTTGTAATCGCCGCCGGTCCGGAGAATATGGACGGGCGTACCCAGAAGGGCCTGGGATACCATTTCTGCGCTGTACTCGGGCGTGGCCCGCTGGTTACAGACGGAAATATTGACCACTCCCCATGTCTGGGCGTGGACCAGCAGGCTCAGCATAAGCCCGGCGGCAAGAAGGAACCATTTTCTCATCTCTCAAAATTAGCAAGAATTCCGGAGCAATGCAAGAGCCCCCTCGACGGAAAGTGCCTGATCGACGGAATATTCGCCGCTGCGGGAGCGGATGAGCCCCGCCAGATGGGCTCCCGACCCCAGCGCTTCGCCGAGGTCCCGGGCGAAAGCCCGGATGTAGGTGCCTTTGGAGCAGGCGATGCGGATGGTGGCTTCCGGCAGCCCCAGCCCCGAAGTGTCGGCCACATGAATGCGGGACGAGGCGGAAGAGGCCGCACTTTGCGGAGCCTCCGCCCCTGCGGGGGCACCCTCTGCCTGGAAGTCCAGCAGTTCCAGCCGGCTGATGACGATCCGGTTTCGGGGCAGGGTCTCCAGGGCGGCGGCGTCGATGGCTTCCGTCTGTCCGGCGCGGTAGAGTTTCCGGGCCAGTTCGTAGGCCCGCACGCCATCTACGCTCTTGGCGCTGAAAAGGGGGGCCACCTGTTCCTGCTCCCCGAGGAAGGCGGGCAGCGCGGTCCGGACGGCTTCCTCCGTAATGTGTTCGTACGGAAAACGGCGGTCCACCTCCTTCTCCAGGTCATAGGAGGGGGTGGTGGCGCCGAAACGGATGCGCGCGATGTATTCTTTGTCGTGGTCCTGCAACTGCTGCGCCCGTTTGCAGGCATTGCCGATGCATACCAGCAGCACGCCGGTGGCCAGCGGATCCAGCGTCCCCGCATGGCCCACCTTCAGGTTCTTCTTTCCGAAATGCCGGATGGCGGCGTACTTGATTATGCGGATGACGTCGGCCGATGTCCAGCGGTACGGCTTGTCCACGGCGAGGACAATGCCTTCCGGGTAGTCGGCTATGTCGGCGGTGAAACTCATCGGACCAGTATTTTTTCGATGCGTCTGAGATGACGGCCGCCCTCGAAGGGAGTGTCCAGCCATTCCCGCACGATGGCCGATGCCAGCCGGTAACTGATAAAGCGGGCCGGGAGCACCAGGACGTTGGCGTTGTTGTGCTGCGCTACCAGGTGGCCGATGGCCGTGCTCCACGCGAGGCCGGCGCGGATTCCCTGGTGCTTGTTGAGGGTGATGGCCATGCCGTTGCCGGTTCCGCAGAGGGCGATGCCAAGATCCACCTCCCCGCTCTCGACGGCGGAAGCCAGCCGATGGGCATAGTCCGGGTAGTCAACGCTTTCCTCCGTGTCCGTGCCGTAATTGACCATCTCGATGCCCCGCTTCTGGAGCATCTTCACCAGTTTGAACTTATACTCCACGCCTGCGTGGTCGTTGCAAATGCCGATTTTCATAAACGGATTGTTTTTGTCTTACAAAGGTAAGGTTTATTTGGCAAATCGAAAATAAATGCGTACATTTGCGGGCTAAAAATTTTATAACTAAAAACTCATTGCACCATGGCAGAATATTTACAGCCTGAGAAAAAGCAAGAGATTTTCGCGAAGTACGGGAAGTCCAATAAGGACACCGGCTCTCCTGAGAGTCAGGTTGCTTTATTTTCCTACCGTATCGCTCACCTTACCGAGCATGTGAAGCAGAACAAGAAAGACGTGGTAACGCGCCGCAGCCTGCTCCGCCTGGTCGGTAAGCGTCGTCAGCTGCTGGACTACCTCCAGAGAATCGACATCGAGAGATACAGGGCTATCGTGAAGGAGCTGGGTCTCCGCCGATAAGCCGGAAAATAGGAAAATACGGGGGCAGAGCAATATGCAAGGCATATTCTCTCCCCCTTTTTAGTGAAAAGAGATTCCCGGACGGTCCGGGAAAACGATACAAGACGTAACAAAGACGTAAACAGATGAACATTATCAAAAAGACCATTGAATTACCCGACGGACGGGTAATCGAGATCGAGACCGGCAAGTTGGCCAAGCAGGCCGCCGGTTCTGCCGTTGTCAAAATGGGTGGCACCATGCTGCTCGCCACCGTAACCTGCGCCACGGAGGTGAAGGAGGGAACCGACTTCATGCCCCTCACCGTGGATTATCGTGAAAAGTATTATGCTGCCGGCCGTTTCCCCGGCGGTTTCCTCAAGCGCGAGAGCCGTCCCTCCGATTACGAGGTGCTCATCGCCCGCCTGGTGGACCGTCCCATCCGTCCCCTCTGGCCCGCTGATTTCCACCTGGAAGTCTTTGTTAACGTCATGCTCATTTCGGCCGAGAAGGATATCCAGCCGGATGCCCTTGCCGGTCTGGCCGCATCGGCCGCCCTCGCCAGCAGCGACCTGCCTTTCGGCGGTCCTGTGTCCGAGGTCCGCGTATCCCGCATCGACGGTCAGTTTGTCATCAACCCCGGTTTCGAGGACAACAAACGGGCCGACCTTGACCTGATGGTCGCCGCCACCGAAGAGAACATCATGATGGTGGAAGGTGAGATGAACGAGGTCTCCGAGCACGACATGCTGGAAGCCATCAAGTTCGCCCACGAAGAAATCAAGAAGCACTGCCGCATCCAGAAGGAACTCATGCACGAACTCGGTACGGACGTGAACAAGCGGGACTATCCCCACGACGAGGAAGACGAAGACCTCCGCAAGGCCGTGCACGAGGCCTGCTACGACAAGTGCTATGCCCTTGCCGGCAGCGCCAAGCCCAAGCACGAGCGCGAAGACGGCTTCAACGCCATCCGTGATGAGTTCAAGGCCCAGTTCTCCGAGGAAGACCTCGAGGTGAAGGGCGCCATGATCGACCGCTATTACCATGACGTGGAGAAGGAAGCCATGCGCAACCTCATCCTCGACGAAGGCAAGCGTCTGGACGGCCGCAAGACCAACGAGGTGCGTCCGATCTGGTGCGAGGTGGATTACCTTCCCTGCGCCCACGGCAGCGCCATCTTCACCCGCGGCGAAACCCAGTCCCTGGCTTCCGTCACCCTGGGTACCAAGATGGATATGAAGGAGATGGACGAGGTCCTCATCCAGGACGACCAGCAGTTCGTCCTCCACTACAACTTCCCGCCGTTCGCTACCGGCGAGGCCAAGCCTCAGCGTAGTACCGGCCGTCGTGAAATCGGCCATGGCAACCTGGCGATGCGCGCCCTCAAGCCCGTCATCCCCACGGCTCCCGAATTCCCTTACGCCGTGCGCGTAGTCTCCGATATCCTGGAATCCAACGGTTCTTCCTCCATGGCCTCCGTCTGCGGCGGCTGCCTGGCCCTGATGGATGCCGGTGTCAAGATCAAGAAGCCGGTGGCCGGCGTGGCCATGGGCCTCATCACCGACGCCGAACACCCCAATGACCGTTATGCCATCCTCACCGACATCCTCGGAGACGAAGACCACCTCGGTGACATGGACTTCAAGGTGACCGGCACCAAGGACGGTATCACCGCCACCCAGATGGATATCAAGGTGGACGGCCTGTCCTACGAAGTGCTGGAGAAGGCCCTGGAGCAGGCCCGTCAGGGTCGCATCCACATCATGGGTGAAATGCTCAAGACCCTCCCCGCCCCGCGCGAGGACTACAAGCCCTTCGTTCCCCGCATGGTCCAGATCGAAATCCCGGCCGAGTTCATCGGCGCCGTCATCGGCAAGGGTGGCGAGACCATCCAGGGCATGCAGAAGGAATTCGGCACCACCATCACCATCGATGAGGTGGACAACGGCGACGGCACCACCAAGGGCGTCGTGGATATCTTCGGCATCGACAAGGCTGCCATGGATGCCACGCTGGAGCGCATCAAGGGTATCTGTGCCGTTCCCGAGGCCGGTCAGGTTTACCACGGCAAAGTGGTGAGCATCCTGGACTTCGGCGCTTTCATCGAGATTCTCCCCGGTAAGGAAGGCCTCCTCCACGTGAGCGAAATCGCCTGGAACAAGACCGAGAAGGTGGAGGATGTCCTGAAGGTCGGTGACGAGGTGGATGTGAAACTCCTCGAGATCGATGCCAAGACCGGTAAGATGCGCCTTTCCATGCGCGCCCTTACCGAAAAGCCCGAAGGCTATGTGGAGCCCAAGCGCGCCCCCCGCGGAGACCGTGGTCCCCGTCGTGAGGGAGACCGCAAGGGTGGTAATGACCGCAGTGGCGGAGAGCGCCGCGAACGCGCACCCCGTCGCGAAGGCGATCGTCATGAAAACAAACCCCGCAAGCCCCGCTTCGAGGACGAAGAGCCCAAACAGAACGAACCTGATGTGTTCTAAAACCTGATTCACTGGAGCCGGTCTTTTTTAGGCCGGCTCTTTTTATTATATTTGCAAGGTTAAACCCACGGCCATGCTCATCGTAATGGAAGGACTTGACGGGGCGGGGAAATCCACCCAGGTCAAGAAACTGAAGGAATATCTGGCACAACGTTGCGGGGAACTGGAATACATCCATTTCCCCCGTTACGACGCTCCCGTCTATGGAGACCTCATCAGCCGCTTCCTCCGGGGAGACTTCGGCTCCAATGAGCAGGTCCATCCGCAGTTGGTGGCCCTGCTGTTCGCCGAAGACCGCCATGGCGCCGCCCCGGCCATCCGGCAGGCTCTCCGGGACGGAAAGACCGTGCTGCTGGACCGGTATGTCTATTCCAACATCGCCTATCAGTGTGCCAAACTCAAAGACCCTCAGGAGCGCGAGCGCCTCAGGGACTGGATTTTCGATACGGAGTATGGCGCCTTCGACCTTCCGGTTCCGGACCTCAACCTGTTCCTGGACGTCCCCATCGGCTTTGTCCGGAAGAGCCTTTCCCAGGAGCGCATCGGCAATGACCGCGATTACCTGGAAGGGGCGCAGGACATCCACGAAGCCTCCATTGCCTTCCAGCAGGATGTACGTTCCATCTATGTGGCGCAGACCCGCCTGGACCGGCATTTCCTCCGGATAGACTGTGCCGACGCCGCCGGGGAGATGCTGCCGCCGGATGCCATCTTCGCCAAGGTCCGTGCAACCATTGACCCTTATCTGCCATGACTTCTAGTTATCAACGCCTGCGCCGCCTGGCCGCCCTGTTGGTGGGCATCGTCTTTCTGGTGTCCGGCCTTCTGAAAATCATCGATCCGGTGGGCACCATGCTCATCGTCAAGGAATATTTCAAGATTCTTCACCTGACGTTCCTGTCTCCGCTGGCCCAGGGGCTCGGCATTGCCCTGGCTCTGCTGGAGGCGCTGCTGGGCATCGTCCTTGTGACGGGCGTCCTGCGGAAGACGGCCGCCCGCATCACCTTCGGGCTGCTGGGCCTTTTCACGCTCCTGACCCTCTGGCTCTGGATTTCCAACCCGGCCATGGACTGCGGGTGTTTCGGCCAGGCCATTCATCTTACCCATGCGCAGAGTTTTTGGAAAAACGTGATCCTACTGGCGCTCACGGCGTTTGCCTTCCTCCCTTTCCACAGTCTGGGACAACCCAAGCGGGACCGGAAGGTGGCTGCCGCGCTGGCGGCGCTTTCCGTGCTTTTCGTGACCTATTGCAGCAATACGCATCTCCCCATCGTGGATTTCACGGAGTATGACTGGGGTGCGGAACTCTATGCCTCGCTGGACGACGAGGTGGCGGCCGACAACCACTATCAGGCGGCCTATGTCTATGAGAAGGACGGTCAGGAAGGCACTTTCGAACTGGATGCTCTTCCGGACAGCACTTGGACTTTCGTACGGGTAGATACGGTTTTCCGCAAGACGACTGCCGTGATGGACAGTTATCCCATGCTTCGTTTCTATGATGGGGAAGGGGAGAGTCAGGACCGCATGGCGGCCGAGGGCCGGGTCGTGGTTTTCTCGGTCTATGACCCCGCCAAGGCCGACTGGGACCGGCTGGAATCCCATTATCAGCAGGTCCTGAACGCCGGCGGAACCCCTCTCGTCCTGGTATCGGACCTTCCGGAGAATCTGCCCGCCCTTTCCTTCCGTCCGTATTTTGCCGATTACAAAACCCTGATCACGGTGAACCGTTCCAACGGCGGCGGCACGTATTTCAACGAAGGCGAACTGGTAAACAAATGGGATGCCCGTCATTTCCCCGAAACCCTGGCCCAGGATTTCGAGGCCGACCCGGTCGATCTCTCCACCCGTTACATCGTGAAGCGCCGCCTGTACACGCAGGGGTTCTGCGTATATCTGGCGGCGCTGCTCATTCTGCTATAATCCTTTTTACAGGCTGCGCTTGATTTCCACAATCTGGAAGGCTTCGATGATGTCTCCCGGATGGATGTCGTTGTAGCGCTCCAGGCCACAGCCGCACTCCATGCCGGAGGGAACTTCCTTGGCGTTGTCCTTGCCTCTCTGCAGGGAGGCGAGTTCTCCGGTGTACACCACGATGCCGTCGCGGATCAGGCGCACCTGGGCCTTGCTGGTGAGTTTTCCTTCCTTCACCAGGCAGCCGGCGATGGTGCCCACCTTGGAAATCTTGAAAGTCTGCTTCACCTCGGCGGTAGCGGTGACTTCTTCCTTCTTCTCCGGTTCCAGCATGCCCTCGATACCTTCCTTCACCTCGTTGATACAGTCGTAGATGACGGAGTAGAGGCGGATTTCGATGCCTTCCTTCTCTGCCGAGCGGCGGGCTTCCGCGGAAGGACGCACCTGGAAGCCGATGATGACGGCGTCGGAGGCTTCGGCCAGCAGGACGTCGGATTCGGAAATCTGACCCACGGCCTTGTGGATGACGTTCACGCGGACCTCCTCGGTGGAAAGCTTGATGAGGGAATCGGACAGGGCTTCCACGGAACCGTCCACATCGCCTTTCACGATGACGTTGAGTTCCTTGAAGTTGCCGATGGCGATACGGCGGCCGATCTCTTCCAGGGTGAGGTGCTTCTGCGTCTTGATGCCCTGGATGCGGATGAGTTGTTCGCGCTTCTGGGCGATGGACTTGGCCTCTTTTTCATCGGCCATGATGTTGAACTTTTCACCGGCGGCCGGGGCGCCGTTGAGGCCCAGGATGCTCACGGGCGTGGAAGGACCGGCGCTTTCCACCTTCTGTCCGCGCTCGTTGAACATGGCCTTCACGCGGCCGTAGTAACAGCCGGAGATGATGACATCTCCCACATGCATGGTTCCGTCCTGCACCAGCACCGTGGCCAGATAGCCGCGGCCCTTGTCCAGGGAACTTTCGATGACGGCGCCGCTTCCCATTTTGTTGGGATTGGCCTTGAGTTCCAGGAGGTCGGTCTCGAAGAGCACCTTTTCCAGCAGTTTGTCCACGTTGATGCCTTTCTTGGCCGATATTTCCTGGCACTGGTACTTGCCGCCCCAGTCTTCCACGAGGATGTTCATTTCGGACAACTGGCGGCGGATGGTGTCGGGGTTGGCACCGGGCTTGTCAATCTTGTTGATGGCGAAGACCATGGGAACGCCGGCGGCCTGGGCATGGGCGATGGCTTCTTTGGTCTGGGGCATCACGGCGTCGTCGGCCGCGATGATGATGATGGCGAGGTCTGTCATCTGGGCGCCGCGGGCACGCATGGCGGTGAAGGCTTCGTGACCCGGGGTGTCCAGGAAAGTGATGTGACGGCCGTTGGGGAGTTGGACGTTGTAGGCGCCGATGTGCTGGGTGATACCGCCGGCCTCACCGGCAATCACGTTGGACTTGCGGATGTTGTCCAGCAGGGAGGTCTTACCGTGGTCCACATGGCCCATGACGGTGATCACGGGCGGGCGTTCCACCAGGTCTTCTTCCCGGTCGGGTTCCTGCTGCTGGATTTCCTCGGTGAGTTCAGCGGTGACGAATTCCACCTTGTAGCCGAATTCCTCGGCCACGAGGACCAGGGTTTCCGCATCCAGGCGCTGGTTAATGGACACCATCATGCCCAGGGACATACAGGCGCCGATCACCTTCACCACCGGGGTGTTGTTCATCAGGGTGGCCAGGTCGTTCACCGTCACGAACTCGGTCACTTTCAGGATCTTGTTCTCTGCGGCGGCGGCACGCATCTCTTCTTCGGAACGGATGGCGGCAATTTCGCGCTTCTCCTTGCGGTGCTTGGCGCCGAAATTGTTTTTGCTCTCGTTCATCTTGGCGTAGGTTTCCTTCACCTGCTTCTGGATTTCCTTCTGCAGTTCTTCCTGCTCGGCCTCCGTCATGGCGGGTTTGAAGCGTTCGCCCTTCTTGGCGGGGCGGGCTTTCTTCTCTTCCTTCTTCTTGGGGGCCTTTTCGGCCTGCACCTTGGTTACGTCCACCTTCTGGGACCCGCTGCTCTTGATGCGTTCGCGCTTTTTGTTGCGTTTGGGATCAAACTGGGAGAGGTCGATTTTGCCCAGGACCTTGAAGGGCGCTGCAGCCGGGGCCGAAGAGGTTTCCGCTGGGGTCGGGGCGGGCTTCTCTTCTTCTTGTGCGGTGGCAGGCTCTTCCTGGGGGGCGGGTTCGGGTTCGGCCACGGGCTCGGGTTCCGCTACGGGCTCCGGTTCAGGTTCCGGTTCGGGCTCGGCCACGGGTTCCGGTTCAGGCTCGGCCACGGGTTCGGGCTCGGGTTCCGCCACGGGCTCCGGTTCAGGCTCGGCCATGGGTTCGGGCTCAGCAACGGGCTCAGCAACGGGCTCCGGTTCGGGCTCGGCCACGGGCTCGGGTTCCACGATGTTGCGGGACAGGTTGTTGCTCTTGATGACCGTCACGCGTTCGGGCTCGAACTCGTCTTCTTCGACGTCCTGTTTCCTCGACGCCTTGTCCAGGATTTCGGTCAGTTTGACATCCACCTTTTCGGCGGCTTCCTTCAGTTCCAGGTCTTTTCCGAACTTTTTATGGAGTTCCGGAAGATACTCGTCCGACACTTTCATGTTGGGATTGGCGCCTTCGATGCCGGCGCCCTTGGAATTGAGGAAGTCCACCAGGGTGTCAAGCCCGATGTTGAATTGTTTGATAAGTTTCGATAGTCTGATTTCTGCCATAAATAACCCCTTTTTTGTCTAAATGATTAATCCTCGAATTCTTCGTGCAGGATGCGGAGCACCTCTTCCACGGTCTCGTCTTCCAGGTCGGCCCGGGAGGCGATGTCGGCCGGAGAAAGCGCCATGACGCTGCGGGCGGTGTCGCAGCCGATGGACTGCAGCCGTTCGATCACCCAAGGATCGATGACGTCTTCGAATTCGCTCAGCAGGACGTCGTCCTCCTCTTCCTCGTTCTGAGGGAGTTCACGCCAGACTTCGATTTCGCGGCCCACCAGCATGCCGGCGAGCTTGATGTTCACGCCGCCCTTGCCGATGCCTTTTTTCACCTCGTCGGCCTGCATGTAAACCTTGATTTTCTCTTCAGGGCTGTCTCCGAGGTCGATGCGGGAGATGCGGGCCGGGTTGAGGGCGCGCTGGATCATCAACTGCGGGTTGCTGGACCACTGGATGACGTCGATGTTCTCGTTGCGGAGTTCGCGGACGATCCCCATGATGCGGGAGCCCTTGACGCCGATGCAGGCGCCGATGGGGTCGATGCGGTCATCGTAGGATTCAACGGCCACCTTGGCCCTTTCACCGGGGATGCGGACCACCTTCTTCACGGTGATGAGTCCGTCGTAGATTTCCGGAACCTCCATTTCGAAGAGTTTCTCCAGGAAACTGTCGGTGGTACGGGAGAGGACGATGTACGGGGTGGTGTTGTTCTTCATCTCCACGCTCTTGATGATGGCGCGGACCGAGTCGCTTTTCTTGAAGCGTTCCCCGGGAATCTGCTCGCTCTTGGGCATGCGGAGTTCGTTGCCTTCCTCGTCCAGGATGAGCACTTCGTTCTTCCAGGTCTGATACACTTCGCCGGTGAAAATCTCACCCACGCGCTCGGAATACTTCTTGAACACATTGGCCTTCTCGATATCCATGATACGGCCCTGCAGGTTCTGGCGGATGTTCAGGATGCCGCGGCGGCCGAAGGACGCCAGGGAGAGTTTGCGGGTGTAACTGTCGCCGATCTCGTAGTCGTCGTCGCCGGTCTCGGCCTTGATTTCGTCCAGGGTGATCTGGGTGACGGGGTCTTCCACTTCCTCCACCACTTCGAAGTTCTGGTAGATTTCGCAGTCTCCCTTGTCCACGTTGATGATCACGTCGAAATTGTCGGCGCTGCCGTAGGTCTTGGAGATCTGGGTGAGGAACACATCCTTCAGCACACCCAGCATCACGGCGCGGTCGATGTTCTTTTCTTCCTTGAAGTCCTTGAAGGCGTCAATCAAGGTTACTTCCTTTTCTTTTTCTTTAGCCATTATGATAGAATATTATTTGAAATCGATATAAGGCGTGACGGAATTGATTTCAGAGAGGGGACAAGTGTCCGTGTGCTCCACCTTCTCTTTCTTCTTCCTGCCTTCCACGGCCTCCAGGGCCGAGTAGCGGAGGGTGACGGATTCTTCATCCGCTGCGACGAGGGTGGCGATGAGGCGTTTCCCGCCCTTGAACTTGACATCCACCTGGGTCCCGACGGCCTTGAGGTACTGCCTGAGCACCTTGAAGGGACGGTCCAGCCCGGCCGATGAAACGGTGAGGGCATAGTCTTCTTCGTCCTGGTTGAAGCACTCGTGCATCACTTTGTCAATGGCGGCACAGTCTTCCCAGTCCACGATGCCTTCTTCCTTCTCGATGACAATCTCAATGTCATTTTCCGCGCTTACGCTGACTTCCACCAGGAAGCAGCCCCTTTCTGCGACGGCGGCTTGGACAGCCTGTTCAATCTGCTGTTTTGTCATAACCTTCCATATAAAAAAGATAGGGGACCTCCGTCCTCTATCTCGTTCACGGGCGCAAAGATACATATTTATTCTGAAAATACCAAATCCGTGTTGACAGGAACTCTTTTTTTTGTTAAATTTGCAAATATGGAACAGAACAAATTAGATATCGTACTCGGCCTCCAGTGGGGGGATGAGGGAAAAGGCAAGGTGGTGGATGTGCTCACTCCTTCCTACAAAGTGGTAGCCCGTTTCCAGGGCGGTCCCAACGCCGGACACTCGCTGGTTTTTGACGGCGACGGTTTTGTCCTCCACACCGTCCCTTCCGGAATCTTCCGCAAGGATACGGTCAACATCATCGGAAACGGCGTCGTCATCGACCCTGTCATCCTCATGGAGGAGGTAGCCGCCATCGAAGCCAAGGGAGTGGACATCAGCGGGAAACTGCTCATCTCCAAGCGCGCCCACCTTATCCTGCCCACGCACCGCATGCTGGATGCCGCCAGTGAAGCCGCCAAGGGAAAGTCCAAGATCGGGTCCACCCTCAAGGGAATCGGCCCCGCCTACATGGACAAGACCGGCCGCAACGGCCTGCGGGTGGGAGACATCCTTTCCCGGGATTTCCAGGCCCGCTACGAAGCCCTCAAGAAGAAGCATTTCGGCCTTCTGGCGCAGTACGATTTCTCTTTTGACATCACCGACTACGAGAAACGGTGGATGGAGGCCGTCGAGGGCCTGAAGCGGTTCCCGTTCATCGACTCCGAGGTTTACGTGAACGAGGCCCTTTCCTGCGGCACCCCCATTCTGGCCGAAGGGGCACAGGGAGCCCTCCTGGACATCGACTTCGGCACCTATCCGTTTGTCACGTCATCCAATACGCTTTCGGCCGGCGTCTGCACGGGCCTGGGCGTCGCGCCCACCCGCGTCGGCAAGGTTTATGGCATTTTCAAGGCCTATTGCACCCGGGTGGGCAGCGGGCCTTTCCCTACGGAACTCTTCGACGAAGACGGGGAGCGCCTGCGTAGAATCGGCCACGAATTCGGCGCCACCACCGGGCGTCCGCGCCGTACCGGCTGGCTGGATATGGTGGCCCTCAAGTATGCCGTCATGATGAACGGCGTAACAGACCTCATCATGATGAAATCCGACGTCCTGGACAGTTTCGACACCGTCAAGGTAGCCGTGGCCTACGAGGAAGAGGGGAAAACGGTCAAGGATTTCCCTTATGACGGCGGAGAGCATGTGACGCCCGTGTATCAGGAATTCTCCGGCTGGAAAACCCCGCTCAGCGGCCTTCGCCGCTACGAGGATTTCCCCGAGGCATTCAAGCAGTATATCGCTTTTATCGAGAAGGAAACCGGCTGCCGGATCAAAATCGTATCCGTCGGGCCGGACCGGGAAGATACCGTTCTCCGTTAGACAATGCCCACACGGGAGAAAATCTCGTCCACGTTCTTGAAGTAATAATCCAGGGTAAAGCACTGATCCAGTTCTTCCCTGGATATTTTTTCACTCACCAGCGGCGAAGCCTCCAGCAGGGTCTTGTAGTCCTTGTTCTGGGTCCAGGCTTCCATGGCGATGGGCTGCACCGTGTCATAGGCCTGTTCGCGGGAAAGCCCCTTGGCGATGAGGGCGTTCATCACGCGCTGGGCGAAGATGACCCCGCGCGTCCGGTAAATGTTCGCGAGCATGGTTTCCGGATAGACCACCAGGTTTTCCAGGATGCCTTTGAAGCGCTGGAGCATGTAGTCCAGCAGTTCGGTCGCATCCGGAAGCACAATTCGTTCGGTGCTGGAGTGGGAGATGTCGCGCTCGTGCCAGAGGGCTACGTTCTCATAGGCCGTGGCCATATAGCCGCGCATCACGCGTGCGCAGCCGCAGATGTTCTCGGACGAGATGGGGTTGCGTTTGTGCGGCATGGCGCTGGAGCCTTTCTGCCCCTTGCGGAAGGCTTCTTCCACTTCGCGGACCTCGGTGCGCTGGAGGTTGCGCACCTCGAAGGCCATCTGCTCCAGGGTGGAGGCAATGAGGGCCAGGGTGCCCACATAGCAGGCATGGCGGTCGCGTTGCAGTACCTGGGTGGAGATGCGGGCCGATTCGATGCCCAGTTTTCCGCAGACATAGTCCTGGATGAAGGGAGGGATGTTGGCGAAGTTGCCCACGGCGCCGCTCATCTTGCCGGCTTCCACACCGGCGGCGGCATAGCGGAAGCGCTCGAGGTTGCGCTTCATTTCCTCGTACCAGAGCGCCCACTTGAGGCCGAAACTGGTGATGTCGGCATGGATGCCGTGCGTGCGGCCGATGCAGGGGGTGGATTTGAACTCCAGCGCACGGCGCCGGAGCACCTCCAGGAATTCCTCCAGGTCTTTCAAGAGGATGGCATCGGCCTGCTTGAGCAGGTATCCGTTGGCCGTGTCCACGACGTCGGTGGAGGTGAGGCCGTAGTGCACCCATTTGCGTTCTTCGCCCAGGCTCTCGCTGACGGCGCGGGTGAAAGCCACCACGTCATGACGGGTCTGCTCTTCGATTTCCCGTATGCGGGAAACCTCGAAGCGGGCGTTGACCCTAATCTTTTCCACATCTTCGGCCGGGATGACACCCAGTTTGCTCCAAGCCTCACAAGAGAGGATTTCTACCTGCAGGTAGGCACCGAACTTGTTTTCTTCGGTCCATACGTCCCGCATTACTTTCCGGGAATAGCGCTCAATCATGCTTTATCGGTTTTGAAGGAACTTCAGGATATTGGCTTCGATGCGGGCGGGGATGTCCTCGCATTCGGCCCGTTCGAAAGGCGTGTCGCTCAGTTTCTGATACAGTTCGATGTACCGGTCGGTGATGCCGGCGACCACCTCGGGGGTCATCTCGGGCACCTTTTCCCCTTCGCGGCCCTGGAAGCCTCCGGCCATGAGCCATTCACGGACGAATTCCTTGGAGAGCTGCTTCTGGTGCTCCCCCTTCTCCAGCCGATCTTCATAGCCTTCGGCATAGAAGTACCGGGAGGAATCGGGTGTATGGATTTCGTCCATCAGGATAATCCGGCCGTCTTTTTTGCCGAACTCGTACTTGGTATCCACCAGGATGAGACCCTTCCGGGCGGCGATTTCGGTGCCGCGCTGGAACAGGGCCAGGGTGTAACGCTCCAACTGTTCGTATTCATCGGCCGGGACGATGCCGCGGGCGATGATCTCTTCCTTGCTGATGTCTTCGTCGTGCCCCTCGGCCGCCTTGGTGGTGGGGGTGATGATGGGATGGGGCAGTTTCTCGTTTTCGCGCAGGCCCTCCGGAAGCGTGACTCCGCAGAGGCTGCGTTTGCCGCTTTTGTACTCCCGCCAGGCATGGCCGGCGAGATATCCGCGAACCACCATTTCCACTTTGTAGGGCTCACAACGCCAGCCGATGGTGACCATGGGATCCGGAACGGCGACTTTCCAGTTGGGGAGGATGTCGGCCGTGAGGTCCAGGAACTGGGCGGCCAACTGGTTCAGAACCTGTCCCTTGCAGGGAATTCCTTCCGGCAGCACGACGTCGAAGGCGGAGATGCGGTCGGTGGCCACCATGACCAGGTAACCATTGCTGAGGGAATAAACGTCACGGACTTTTCCCGTGTACAAGGAAACTTGACCGGGAAGTTGGAATTGGGTTTTTACAACGGCTTTCATGGGAGAATAATAATTGTACAAAGTTAAAATGCTAATCCCGTTTCTGCAAATGTTTTCCGGATATATCGACCTGCGATGTCCCGGCGGATTACCGCACCTTCGAGTCGCAGTACCAGCAGCGAAGGACGCCGTCGTCTCCGCGGCGGAACTTGTGCGGCGCTTTCTCGTTGTTGCAGATGCACTTGCGGTTGGTGCAGCGGGCCGTGGGGTCGGTGACGGGTTCCTCGTCGGCCGGCATGCCGTGCTCGGGGTCGTCCTTCCATTCCAGGAGTTTGACGATCAGGGCTTCCCGCACGAACTTGCCGTTCTCCACTTGGCGGAAATAGGCGGCACGCGGGTCGGCATCCACCTCGGTGAGGATCTCATTCACGCGGGGCAGCGGATGGAGGACGGCCATCTTCTCCTTGGCAAGGGACATGCGGGCGGCGTCCAGGACGAAACTGTCCTTCACGCGGTCGAACTCGTCCTCGTCGAGGAAACGCTCCTTCTGCACGCGGGTCATGTACAGGACATCCAACTGAGGCATCACTTCCTCCATCGTCTCCACTTCGCGGTAGGGGATGCCGGTACGCTCGCAAACGTCGTGCTTGATGTAGTCCGGCAGTTTGAGTTCCGGGGGGGCGATGAGGACCACTTTGATGTCCTTGTAGCGGGAGAGGGCCTTGATGAGGGAGTGTACGGTCCGGCCGAAGCGGAGGTCTCCGCAGAAGCCGATGGTGATCCCGTCGATATGTCCGAGTTCGCGCTGGATGGTCAGCAGGTCGGTCAGCGTCTGGGTCGGATGGCTGTGGGAGCCGTCGCCGGCGTTGATAATCGGGACGCGGGATACTTCGGTGGCATAGAGTTGCGCACCCTCGATGTGGTGGCGCATGGCGATGACATCGGCAAAGCAGCCGACGACGCGGACGGTGTCCTGGACGGTCTCTCCCTTGCTCACGGAGGAGTTCCGGGCGTCGGAGAAACCGAGGACGTTGCCGCCCAATTCCATCATGGCCGAGGTGAAACTCAGGCGGGTGCGGGTGCTGGGCTCGTAGAAGAGCGTGGCCAGTTTTTTATGGGACATGCTGCCTTGATAGCGTTCGCGGTGGGCGATGATGTCCTGTGCGAGGGAAATGATTTCGTCGGTCTCCTGCTTGGTCAGGTCTATCGGGTCGATGAGGTGTTTCATATGGTTTTGGTTTATGATTGTTTGATCCAACTTTCATCCTGGGGGTTGTCGCGGAAGGCGAGGATACGTCCCTTCCAGTCCGCTGTGATGCGTCCCTCTTTCACGGCCACGTCCACGAGGACGTCCAGGTTGCACAGGGAATGGTTTTCCGTATTCGCGGCGGCGATGCGTTCCAGGCCGCGCTTCATCCCGTAAGTGAAGATGGAGACGATGCCCAGCACATCGGCACCGGCCTCCCGAAGGGCTTCCACCACTTCGATGGAACTGCCGCCGGTGGAAATCAGGTCTTCGATGACGACGACCTTCGTGCCCGGGGCCATCCTGCCCTCGATCCGGTTCGTCCGGCCGTGGGTCTTGGCCTCGCCGCGGACGTAGCCCATGGGCAGGTCCAGGATGGTGGCGGTGATGGCGGCGTGGGCGATTCCGGCAGTGGAGGTGCCCATCAGCATCTCGCAATCCGGATAGTAACGCTGTACGAGCCGGGCGAGTCCGTTCTCCACCTGCTCGCGCACCCGGGGGGCGGAGAGGGTGAGGCGGTTGTCGCAGTAGATGGGACTCTTGATGCCGCTGGCCCAGGTAAACGGCTCTTCGGGGCGCAGGAACACGGCGCCGATGGAGAGGAGGGAGGAAGCGATCTGTCTTTCCATTATATGAATTCTTTTAAGCATTTCTCATACGCCGCGACAGGGTCCGGGGCGGCGGTGATGGGGCGGCCGACTACGATGTAGTCCGAGCCGATTTCCCGGGCGTCGGCGGGGGTGGTGATGCGCACCTGGTCGTCCGCGGCGGCGTCGGCAAAGCGGATGCCGGGGGTGACGGCGAGGAATCCTTTTCCGCAGGCTTCCTTGACCAGGCCGGCTTCCCGGGGGGAGCAGACGACCCCGTCCAGCCCGGCTTCCTTCGCGTTCAGGGCATATTGGGCCACCGTCCGGCGAAGATCCGTGCCGATCAGCAGTTCCTTCTGCATGACCTCTTCCGACGTGGAAGTGAGTTGGGTGACGGCGACGAGGAGCGGCCGCGTTCCGTCCTCCCGGGTCAGCCCTTCCAGGGCGGCGCGCATCATCGCGACGGTGCCGGAAGCATGGACATTGACCATGTCCACGTCCAGGCCGGAGAGCACCCGCATCGTTTTCTTGACGGTGTTGGGAATGTCGTGGAGTTTGAGGTCCAGGAAGATCCGGTGTCCGCGGGCCTTGATCTCGCGGACGATGGAGGGACCTTCGGCATAATAAAGTTCCATGCCGATTTTCACAAAAGGTTTCCGTCCCTCGGGGAAACGGTCCAGGAATTCCAGCGTGGCTTCACGGCTGGCGAAGTCGCAGGCGATGATGACGTCTCGGTTCATAATCGATTTAAATGGTAACGGTTACTCCGTATGATAGGTGGCAGTGCCATGTTCCTCAAAACACTAGAGTACATCTGAAGTACAAAGTTACGTTTTTTCTATAATAGATAGAGTTTCTTTTGAGTAAAAAATAAAGATATCTTGCAATGATTAGTGTAGGAACAATCCTCTGATTCTAATCCGAAAAAAACCGTTTAGTATGATTAGTAGTTTCAATCCACGCCCCTGCGTGAGGGGCGACCGGTGGCCTTGGTGTTCGCGCCGGTCTTCAGGAGGTTTCAATCCACGTCCCTGCGTGAGGGGCGACGCCGGGTGCTACGGCCTCCTTATCCAGGGCAATGTTTCAATCCACGCCCCTGCGTGAGGGGCGACCGCTGCTTCCCCTTATACTTGTGGCTCACATGCACGTTTCAATCCACGCCCCTGTGTGAGGGGCGACCAGCCCAACGTAAAGTTGTGCCACTTATCCTATAAGTTTCAATCCACGCCCCTGCGTGAGGGGCGACGTTCACGGCATACATATCGTCGCAGGCGTAGATGTTTCAATCCACGCCCCTGCGTGAGGGGCGACATTTGTCCCAGGTCTTCCACATGCCCTGTTTCCTGTTTCAATCCACGCCCCTGCGTGAGGGGCGACACGCAGGACTACCTAACGACTGTTCTTGCGGAGAAGTTTCAATCCACGCCCCTGCGTGAGGGGCGACATTGAAAGCGTTCTGAGTGGCCGTTATTCCGTTGTTTCAATCCACGCCCCTGCGTGAGGGACGACCATAGGGGAGTACATTCTGGACATCCTGGGCGACGTTTCAATCCACACCCCTGCGTGAGGGGCGACCTTATTTGCGGCGTCTTATGACATTTACAGGTCCGTTTCAATCCACACCCCTGCGTGAGGGGCGACGAGTGTTTCGCAAGACCTTGTTCTCACCAACGGGTTTCAATCCACACCCCTGCGTGAGGGGCGACTTTCAGTTCGCCACGTTCAAACCATTTGTCAACGTTTCAATCCACACCCCTGCGTGAGGGGCGACATAGTGTCCCATATCTTGACGCGGTCTTTATCCGTGTTTCAATCCACACCCCTGCGTGAGGGGCGACATGGTTATTTGCTGAAATGTAGTTATACAACAATTGTTTCAATCCACACCCCTGCGTGAGGGGCGACGGTGGCCCTCCATTGTTGTTTAAGGATATCCAGTTCACGTTTCAATCCACACCCCTGCGTGAGGGGCGACGTAAAGCTTCGCTATGATCCGCAGCGTAACGTCGTTTCAATCCACACCCCTGCGTGAGGGGCGACCACAAGTTGCTGCAGGGATACCGGATAGATGACGTTTCAATCCACACCCCTGCGTGAGGGGCGACACGGAGAGCGATTGGAGGGGTGAGCATGACATCATCGTTTCAATCCACACCCCTGCGTGAGGGGCGACGTTATAGTCTGCGATGATAAGGCCACGGGTACGGATGTTTCAATCCACACCCCTGCGTGAGGGGCGACAGAGTTTTGCTGTTTCAAAACTAACGTAGTCCTCGGTTTCAATCCACACCCCTGCGTGAGGGGCGACAGTAAAAATGTATTTTATTGATTTACAGACTTTTTTGTGCTTATTCCCGCGAATATATCGGTGAGGATGTGGATTGGTTGTTCTCCGGTAACACGTTTAGCCATAACTCTTTGATATATAACTAGTGCGATATGTCGCGAAAAAATGCAATACATATGGTCCGCAATCATATAATCAGTGCTTCGGTTGGGTCAAAAGAAGTCAGTTTTCCAAGTGTTTCAATCTTCCGTTGCCAATTGTTCCCTAAGAAATAGAACCGAATGCTGTCAGATGTATCATCAATGAATGATGACAGTTTTGCTTTAAGTTCCACAAATTGGGCTTCGGTAAGCAAGCATTCAAATACCGAGTTTTGAACACGTTGCCCGAAATTTACACACTCCTTGGCAACCTTACGCAATCGCTTTTCGCCAGTTCTTGTGGTTGTATCCACATCATATGTAATGAGTACCAACATGGCTATTTCACTAAAAAAACAGGATAGTCATCCAAGTCTTCACGAAGGTAACGAGCAAAGAGCATCGCCTGAGTATAAGGGAGTAATCCAATGGGAATCTTCTCTTTCAGATAGGGATGCCCGATTATTTCCTTCTTCCGTTTTTGCCAGGTGGAAAGAACTTCCTTGCGGCACTCGTCGGTCATTACAAAACTCTCATCTCCTTGACGGATGAAGTCTCTCTTAGTAACCTGCTTACGGTTAATCATCGAAAGCACAAGCCTGTCTCCGAGATATGCTCTAAGCTCCTCCATCATATCCAAGGCCAGCGATGTCCTACCAGGTCTTAGTGTATGCATGAAACCCACATAAGGGTCTAGACCTACCGATTCCAAAGCTGCTGCTACATCATTGGCAATGAGCGTATAGACAAATGAAAGCATGGCGTTCACCTCATCCTTTGGTGGTCGTCGACTGCGACCATGAAAGGAAAAATCCTCTTTCTGATGCAGAATTAGGTGATCAAAGACTTCAAAGTAGGAATTGGCCGCATACCCCTCTTCACCACGGAGAATATCCATATCCCTGGCTTGCATTATTCGTCTCTTGCGCCAATCTAACTGTTTAATAGAAGTTTCCACTTCTTCGTCAGGCCCATTGTCGCGGATAAAGCGTTGAAGGACGCTGCGTGTATTGTAAACCTTGCCTGCGATGAACAGTTTTGCCAAATGTAGAGAGACGTTTTCATCCTCGGACAATGAATACTGCTTCTTCCGCAGTAGAACATTGCCGCGAGTTGCTCCTTGGATGCGCCCGATAAAACGTCCTTGCGGAGTCATGAAGACTAGAGACACGTTATTATCTATACAGAGTTTCATAAGCCCGGGACTTGCACCCATATAACCAAAAGTTACAATGCTCTCCACATTCATTACAGGAATGCGAAGCCGTTCTTCCTTATCCACGGAAACGACAACATTCAACCCGTCTTTGGAAAGATAGGCCTCAGGGGTTGTAACATAGAGTGTATTAAGCAGTTTCCTCATCTAGTATCGTCTTTATATAGCAAGCGACCGATGTCTTCCTGGTCAATTCTGGGGCACAAATTTCCTGAAGTGAACAATTCCTACAGCCTCTTTGCGCTTCCGCTTTGGGAGTTACTCCGCTCTCAAATGCCTTATGCATGGATTCGCTTAACTCACGGGTTAAACGACGCAGATTATGGTCCACTATCACGACCTCCCTGTGGCGGGTCTCATGATAGAAAAGTGCGGCTTCGGGAATCCGTATACCGTACATTTCTTCTAAACAGATGACCTGCGCGGCCAGTTGGACCTCATCCCGTTCATCTGGCTTATGATGACCACGTTTATATTCGACAGGGTACGGTTTCCAGAACCCCGGATAGCGTGGATGCGTAATGGCATCTTCGGGTCCGTCCGATGGCAATAGTTCAATGGCATCGGTAACACCATACAAACCCAAAGTGTACGAGGCGATATGCACGGCTCTCAATGTTATGACCTCTCCGTTTTTCTGCCGATAGGAAGGGTTGTCCACATTCTTGTGCAACAGTTGTCCCTCGGCCGTCAGCCGATTTTCATCCCATTGCTGTTCGACATGTATTAATGCCCATTGCCGGGGACAATACATGTAGTGCTGAATCCCTGACAACATGAGCATCTGATCTTCGTCATACCTCATGTGCTGTCCGTTATTCTGTATCGTTACCTTCCAATGGCAATGCGTCCAGGTACTTGTCAAAATCACTTTGGAACAGGCGGTCTTGTATGATGCGATACCGTTCAAATTCCGTCTCCGCATGATGTACGGCATCTTCGTGGCTTACACTGCCCGCATTGTCAAGGAGAGGGCGCTCATCGCTTGCCAAATAAGCATCAATACGCTTGGCCCAATCCTCCATCGTCATGGGAATATGCTTCTTTGCGCGACTCTCGGCAAACTCAAGCACTGCTGTCACAATGCGTCCCATATCCTCCAGTTCCAGTTGCTTCAGGTAGTTCTTGGCTATCGAAACATCTGTCTTGACAATTTTCCCGTCCGGTGCATTCTCCCATGTAGTAAGCCCCATGTGCTCCTTATCAGCATCCGCCCTCTCCATGATCAACTCTGCTGCGGTACGCCCGTGAACAGCAAAATGCATTTTGTTCTGTACCATCTTGAAGAACAGCCTGGTGGTCGGAGCATCACGGTTGTAGTCAACAGATGTGGCGTATATGTCCGTCAACTTCTGATAGAAGCGACGTTCGCTTAGGCGGATTTCTCGTATCTCGGCCAGCAAGTGTTCGAAATAATCCTCGCCCAGGAAAAGGCCGTTCTCCATACGTTTCCTATCCAGCACATAACCGCGTATGGCAAATTGGTGCAGAACGTTCGTCGCCCACTGCCGGAACTGTGTGGCGCGGATACTGTTAACACGGTAACCAACAGCGATAATTGCATCAAGACTATAGAACTGAGTCTGATATGTTTTACCATCTGATGCAGTATGTGCAAATTTTGCACATACTGCTTCTTGCTGCAACTCTCCTGAAATAAAGATATTTTTCAGGTGCTTTGTTATCACACTTCTTTCGCAATTGAACAAAGTGGTCATGGCTTTCTGGGTACACCACACATTTTCGTCAGCGTAGAATACCTCAACACCCTGGCCCTTGCCTTCAATCTGGAATATCAGGAACTCAGCTGTACTGTTTCTTATTTCAGATCTCTTTGCCATGGCAGGCTATATCATTTCTTCGATGGTTACACCTATGGGAAGATTTGTTTTGTCGATAGATATCTGATAGTCATTGAACTTCCGGGGTGCTCCGACACATTTCTTCTCTATCGTTACGCAATCAAAGAGTTTGTTGGCAGGGGCGTTCCCCAAAGCAGATTCGTGTTTGAAAACAATAAGTTTCTGCGCACTCATCAGTCCGCGTGCCGCAGAACGATCCATGTCAAACATGTTTTTCAGTGCTTCCCAAAACAACTCAAGGTCTTCCTCGGAGAATCCTGTCTGCTGGGCAAGGTTTGCGGAGACAAAACCATAACAGACATAAAGGCCGTAAGGGACAGTGGCTTTGCGGCCCATAGTTCGGTTGTCTCCTCCTTGTTTTATGGATTCTTTCTCAGTTGCAACGGCCATTCGGGTAATCGAATGTTCCATGGTTGCGATAGGATCGATGGAGCGGGCAAAGGTGAGTTGAATGGGCCCCCGTACCTGTCCTGCATTTTTATTACCGGTTGTCATGACGGCACCAAAAGAACGTACATCATAGAATTTGCGACACATGACTATTCTTGCTTCAGTCGACTTGTCTTTGTCTGATGCCTTCTTGACAGCCTCATCTTCATGGGCCGCTTCAATAAGGGTATTCAAGACCGCTTTTTCTTTAATAAAAATGTCGAAACCTTCAGTGCACTTTTTGGCAACATACACGTAATTGCGAACTTTCCGTTTTAAGCAGACATCGGTAACAAGTCCCATTCCCGTTTCAGCATCTACACGGGGGAGGTTGCCGGCATCCGGGTCACCGTTGGGATTTCCATCCTGGACATCAAAGATGTAAACGAAATCAATTCTGTTTTTTAATTCTGACATGATATATAATGTTTATAGTTCATTGTTATTCTCGTCGTTTTTCATAAAGAAGTCCTGACGCTGGTGATAGTAGCCGATAAAGAAGCGTCCCTGATCCTGCAAATCCAACTGTGTCTTGAATCCATCGGCATCGATTTTACTGATGATCTCTTGCTTCAACTTCTCGAAGAAGATTTTCCTGCCTTCATTCTTCAAGTTTTCAGCGTGGTGATTTGATAGGTTCAGAATGGTTGAGAATACAGCTGCCGGAGTAGAACTGGCAGCATTCATGTAGCGTTCTCGGATAGAATGCTGGTTGTTTGCTTCTTCTTGAATCTTGTCAAGTACGGCAAACAGTCGGCCACACAGGTAGCCTTGGTTGTTGTTTTCTTTGTCTAACATACGGGATATCTTTGTTTCATTGTTCTTTAATCGATTGAGATATGCCTTGATGATAGCAGCACGAGTTATACTAACGGCATTTTTATCTTTTTCACCAGACTCCGCGCGGATTCTACGGATGCAGGAGGTAAACAGCGTTTGCGGATAAGGAAGACCTTGGAAAATGCTCTTGACCACGGCATCCTGCAGATTCGGCGTGGCATCGGACACTTTCCCACCAGGAGTAACGGCACTGAGAATGCTGTGTAAACTCATATAGGGTTTCTTGTCCAAGCGTATGTCTGCAACTTCCATATCATCAAAGTGCTGGCAAATCGTACCAGCGAATTCCTTCAAAGGAATCTCTGCCCAATAGATTACGGCAATCCGTGCCACATTGGGGGCTAGTCCCAAGATATAAAAGGTGTCTTCAGAAGAGGTTTTTATTTCACCAGAATAAATCGCCTGGAAAACCTTACGAACTTTTTCAATGTTCCTGTTTGGATCATCATCCTGGTCCCCAAAGCCGAACATGCTGAAAATACTCTCCTCTGCTTGCTTTCCCGCCTTGTCTTTGTTTGATGCCCAGAAGACGAATGATCTAGTTCCAACCATAAACTTATTCCGCGAATTGGATTCCAGTAAATGGTTGAGTGCAGTAGTATAGGCGAATTCGGCATTTTCACTAATGGGAGCATTTCCACCTTTTGTTTTACCATAAGAATCATAACCGGAGCCGACCTGGAAAGAAACCAGTTTTGCTGTTGCCTGACTTCCTGGAATCATGGTTGCTGTAGTAGTTTCTACGGCATACCCTCTTTTCCCGGAAACGAGGCATATTTGCTCTTCTTCTGAGGGAAAGTCGTCTTCCAAGTTCAGTAGATCAGCCTGCTCTGCTACAATTTTCGTATCTCCTTCAATCAGAAAAGAAAAAGTAGAATACTTTTTATTCAGATCCTTTTCAATTTCTGGCCAAAGGGAATCGTTTTGCATCTGCTCAAGAATGTAGGACTGTTCTTGTTGATAAAACTTATCAATCGCCAAAATTGACTCGTTATTTGGGTTCGCTTCACGGATTGTTCTTACTTTTTCTTTGAAAGTCTGGAATTGAGCGGAAACGTCTCCTTTGTCAGAATAGCCAAACACGTAACCGCTATTGTCGTACAGATAATTGGCAACCAGTGCGCTCGTGCGACCTACATGTTTTTTTACAAGAAACTTTTGTGCCTGTTTCTTGTCTTTTCGACGGTCTTCAAATCTTAAGAAATGTCCATTTTTGTCAACGACGATCAGGAATCCTATTTCCTTTAATTCCATCCCTTTCGGTGGTAGGTTCCCACAACGATAGTAATAATCATATAACGCCTTGAGTATCATTTCAAAATCTCCTTACTTTCTTTGGGTGGAACAATAATGACACCGTTTTCCATCTTTGCCCGATAGAACATAACTGGAGGATTCTTGAGGTTCGCCTCGAAGTCCATGTCGTAAAGCATGATGCCGAAATCTCTTGTCTCGTTGATGGGAGGTTCAAGTGCATCTGTATCAGGATTTACCAGCCTGAATGACGCGGAGCACTCGCGTGTCCCCAGATAAGGTTGCGTGAAGCATTGACCTTTACTGGCACGGCGTTCAAACATCGCATTGTACTTCGCTGGATTCTCATCTGGATGATCGCCAATATTTGGTTCATCCTTACGGTTCCGTAAAGGGATGAACTCCAGTTTCGCGTATAAACGATACCTTACATCTTTTAATAAGAGCGTGTTCTTCTGCTGTCGTTTCTCTTCAATGAAAATTGGATTCTTTGTTGCGACTGCCCCTACTTCATTTCTTCTGATGGATGTCCACTTGATGGGGTTCAGAACCTCAATCCTGGTGATTTGCCAACGAATGGCTGGCTTCCAGAAGATGGCCTCATAGATAGCTCTAGCAGCAGAAGGCGTAATGACATCATAACTCACCCTTTCCACTTTTAGTTCCGGGCGAGTAAAGCATGCCATTGGCCCCCATACTTCCAAACAAAAAACTTTGTCCATATATTCCATGCTTATCATGTTTATAATCAAGCTATTTCAATTGACTTTCAAAATCGGGCTCCATTTATCTGCCGGGACAAATATAAGGCTATATTGTGCCAAACCGTTGCTCAATCATGAAAAAATCAAATAATAAAGGTTTCTTCCGTCCACTGATTCTCAAACGAAAGCCCTGTATCTGCTTTGTAAAACCCGGGGGCAGTGATAGCGTAGATGCCGTCAAAGGGTTCATCAATTGCTCCTATGCTTTTCAGTTTATTGAAATCCCGCTGGCGGATACTGACACTGAATTTTGCCAAATTCTTCATCAAGGAATAAGACGGCCCTGAAGAAAGGAGTTGCTCGTAAAGACTCATGCTCCCTTCCCAGTTGACAATGACAGGAACCGTCTGGTCATCAATTAAATGGAATCTACGGGCCGCCTCCTCAAACTCGCACTCGGGTTTATAGAGGAGATCCTGTATCTGCTTTTCATCAAAACTGTCCATACGCGCATGAAGTTGTTTGAAATAACAAATCATGGCATCCGGGTCAAACCAATCATTGTGTGGTCCCATTCCCAGCCGGGCATTGTTTGCCTGAGTAATGAGTCCGGGAGGAAGCGGATGCTCTTTTCCCAAACTGAATACATACGTCTTGCAAAGATGTAGTTTTCCTTCTCGATTGCATCTTCCGGCCGCCTGAAGGATGGAGTCTAAACCGGCTTCCTGACGGTAGACCACGGGGAAGTCGATATCTACACCGGCTTCAATCAATTGTGTGGCAATGACTCTTATCGGCTGTTCGCCAGGTGTTTTGATTCCCTTCTTGATAAAATCAATAGTGTCTGAGATGTGAGCAGGACACATCATCCGAGAGAGGTGAATTCGGTTGCCCTCCGTGGGAAGACGATCATAGATTTCTTTGGCATCACGGCGTGTGTTCACAATACAGAGCACCTTTTCATGTCTACTCAGTTCTGCTGCTATCTCATCATAACTCCAAGCTTCTTTCAAGAACTGTAAATCAACTCGGCGTAACTTTTCGTGCAGTTGTGTTTCCGGTGGAATAATCTCATGGACGGATTGCAAAGCATCAAATCCTACATCCGGATTGCATCCTTCTATCCGTCCGCTGAGTATTGGCTGGCTGGCCGTAGTAAAGAGGACAGTTGTTTCGAATACTCGCTGGAGAGTGTCAAGACAGTGGACGATAGGTTTGTAGAATCCCAGTGGCAAAGTTTGCACTTCGTCCAGAATAATCACACTCTTCGCGATGTTGTGAAGTTTGCGACAGTCGGATCTTTTGTTGCTGAAAAGTGATTCGAAAAGCTGGACATTGGTGGTCACAATGACGGGATAGTCCCAGTTCTCCGTTGCCAATTGGAGGCGTCCACGTAACTCTTTGTCATCAATGTCCTCCGGATTGACATTTGAATGATGCTCCAGTACATTGTGTTCGCCGAAAATCCGTTTCAAGGTCGTTGCTGTCTGGACGATGATGCTGGTATAGGGAATTGCGATGATGATTCGCTGGAGATTGTTCCTGACCGCGTGATGTAACGCCCAAAGGACAGAGGACAAAGTCTTTCCACCTCCTGTAGGGACGGTAAGGCTATAAAAACCTCTTTCCCCTTGGCTTGTCTTGATACACTGTTCCTGGACAAAGTTACGGACTCTATTAACATCAGAATCGACGGCTTCTTCGTTCAATTTTCGTAGATGCCTCTCCAGCATCTTCAGAAGTTCGGGCAGGGAAGTGTGACTTCCGCGAAGTTGGACTTGTTCTGGAGTCATGAAAGCTTCCGTATCCAAACTGTCTGCATCAACTAAACAGGAGAAGAGCATTCGAACAACAAGGTGCAAGTCAAAACAGGCCAACTTTGGCAATTTTGGAAAACGAACGGGACTTACTTCGTCAAGGATGACACCTTTTGGGAGTCCCTGTTTTATCACCTCGATATAGTCACAATAATCATATAACCCACGGTGATGCCCGGCAATGGGTTGTGCAAGCAAGGGGGCTATCTGGGGGTATTGCATCTTTGCGATAACGGCACCGACATAGGCATGGTGAGGACCGTTAGTGATGTGTGCATATTCTTTGTTAAATCCTGTTACCCCCAGCAAATACTGCTGCCACAGTGTCTGCTCTTTTCCTTTGTCGTGCAATAGTCCCATTATCCGCCCGAAGTCTCCCATGCCGAAAGATGCAGCAAACGATTCTGCTTTATCGGCTACTCCCTTCTGGTGTTCGTCATTGCTCTGAATAGCCATGTCGGACAGTCTGATATGTGAGATGATTGTATCAAAAGGCTCTGACATAAACACTACCTGATTTTTGGTTAGAAGTTTCGGCCATGCTAATATAACCATTTTCTTCTTTCTTTCAAAGTCTGAAATCCATACAAAAAAGGCGCGGTCTGTCGGCGAAATGACAGCCCGCGCCTATGCAATTACAGTAGCATTGGCAAAAGGTCAGAGTTGCAGGTTACACGATCCCGATGACTTCCTGCAAGGAAAAAATACCCAATTCGTCCATGAGGGCGGGAAGTTCCTCGATGATTTCGGGGCAGGCCAGCGGGTTGCGAAGGTTCTCCGCGCCCACCTGGACGGCCGTCGCACCGGCCATCATCATTTCGATGACGTCCGCGGCCGATGCCACACCGCCGCAGCCCATGACGGGAATCCGGCAGGCGTGCGCCACCTGGTAAACCATCCGGAGGGCGACGGGGAAGACGGCCCGGCCGGAAAAACCGCCCATCTTGTTGGCGATCACCGGCTTGCGCCGATGAATGTCGATCCGCATCCCGAGGAAGGTGTTCACGAGCGTGAGGCCGTCGGCCCCGGCATCCTCGCAGGCGCGGGCGATGGAGACGATGTCCGTCACGTTCGGACTCAGTTTGATGAAAACGGGTTTCTGGCAAACGGCTTTCACCGTGCGCGTTACTTCGGCCGCCGATCCTGCGGAAGTTCCGAAGGCCATGCCTCCGTTGTGTACGTTGGGGCAGGAGATGTTGACTTCGATGAGGTCGATGCCCCCGCATGCATCGGCCCTCGCGCAGCATTCCCGGTATTCGTCCAGGGAGAAACCGCTGATGTTCGCGATGATGCAGCCGTCATAGACCTTCCGGAGCGAAGGGACTTTCTCATTCACAAGCACGTCGATGCCCGGATTCTGCAGGCCCACGGAATTGATCATCCCGCCGGGGCACTCCGCGATGCGGGGCGTCGGATTTCCGTAACGCGCCTCCCGCGTCGTCCCCTTGAGGGAGATGCCGCCGAGGACGTTGAGGTCCATCTCATCGGCCAGTTCCAGCCCGAAACCGAAGGTTCCGCTGGCCGGAATCACCGGGTTTTTGAGTGGCAGGCCGCACAGGCCCACGGAGAGATCCTTTACCATAGCAGTTCCTCCTTCTTGAACACCGGACCGTCCTTGCACACGCGCCGGGGACCGTTTTTCGTCTGGATGCTGCAGCCGTAGCAGAAGCCGGCGCCGCAGCCCATGCGCTCCTCCAGCGAGGCTTCACCGGGCCCTTCCAGCGTGCCGCACACGACTTTCATCATGATCATCGGCCCGCAGGTATAAAAGAAATCGTAGGACGGACGGGCCGCGGCGATCGCATCGGTGACGAAGCCCTTTACGCCCGCGGAGCCATCGGCCGTGGACAGCAGGACTTCGTCGCAGACCGCCCGGAATTCCTCGGCCAGGATGATTTCCCCGGCCTTGTTGAACCCCAGCACGGCCGTGACCTTCTTCCCGCGCGCCTTCAACTCCTTGGCCAGCAGGTACAGCGGGGGAACCCCGAGTCCGCCGCCCACAAGCAACGCCTCTTCCCGGCACGCTTCCGGATGGAATCCGTTCCCCAGGCCGGTCAGCACTTCCAGTTTCGTCCCGGGCTGCATCTGAGACAGCGTCTTCGTCCCTTCTCCCACAACCTTGTACACCACCGTCAGTCTCCCGTCTTCCCGGTCACAGACGGACAGCGGTCTCCGGAGGTAGAATCCCGGGATGGCGATGTCCACGAACTCGCCTTCCGCATCGGCCTTGCCCGCCAAAACCAAGCGATAGGTCTTGGGCGCGAGGAGCGTATTCTCCGCGATCGTATAAAGGCTTTTATTCACTTTTTGTATTCTTCGTCAATGGTGGAAATCCCCAGCGTAATCTCTTCCAGCACATCCAGGAGAACCCGGACCGTCTCGAGGGCCGTGAAGATGGTGACATTGTTCTCCACCGCGCAGCGGCGGATGCCGTAGCCGTCCAAGTGGCTGGATTTCTGGTTCAGGTCGATGGTGTTGATGACATATTTCACGTGTCCCTTGCGGATGGCCTGGTAAATCTCGTCGCTGCCTTCCCCGAGTTTCCGGAGCATCTTGGTGCGGATGCCGTGCTCTTTCAGGAAGGCCGCCGTGCCTTTGGTGGCCTCGATGTTGAAGCCCAGGTTGTAGAACCGGCGGATGAGCGGAAGGGCGTCCTCCTTGTCCTTGTCGGCGATGGTGGCGAAGACGGTCCCGTAGGACTTGATGTCCATGCCGGAGGCCTGCAGGGACTTGTACAGGGCACGGTTCAGGGAATCGTCATAGCCGATGGCCTCGCCCGTGGACTTCATCTCCGGGGAGAGGTAAGTGTCGATGCCCTTGATCTTTCCGAAGGAGAAGGCCGGCGTCTTGACAAAGTGGCGCTTGCGCTCCGGGAAATAGACCTCCGTGATGCCCTGCTCCTTCAGGGAGTGGCCCAGCATCACCCGCGTGGCGATTTTTGCCATCGGGATGCCCGTGCTCTTGGAAATGAACGGAACGGTGCGGGAGGAGCGGGGGTTGACCTCGATCATGTACACGTTCTCGTCGCTGTCCACGATGAACTGGATGTTGAACAGGCCCACGATGCCGATGGCCTTTCCGAGTTTCACCGTATCGTCGATGATCTCCTGCTTCACCTTCGGGTTCAGGCTGAAGGAAGGATAGACGCTGATGGAGTCGCCGGAGTGGATGCCGGTGCGTTCCACGTGTTCCATGATGGCCGGGATGAAGACGTCCGTCCCGTCGCAGATGGCATCGACCTCGGTCTCCTTGCCCTGGATGTACTTGTCCACGAGGACAGGGGAGTTCTCGTTGATTTCCACCGCGTTGTGGAGGTAGTGGCGAAGGGTGTCCTCGTTGCCGACGATCATCATCGCACGGCCACCGAGTACGAAACTCGGACGCACGAGGACCGGGTAGCCGATGTCCTCGGCCGCCTTCACGCCGTCCTCCACGTTGGTGACGGCATGGGCCTTGGGCTGGCGAATGCCGGTCCGGCGCATGATCTCCTCGAAGAGTTTGCGGTCCTCGGCATTGTCGATGGCCTCCAGGCCGGTGCCGATGAGCGGGACGTCGAATTCGGAGAGGGGACCGGCGAGGTTGATGGCCGTCTGCCCGCCCAGGGAGACGATGACCCCGTCCGGACGCTCGAGCGAGATGACGTTCATCACATCCTCCGTGGTGAGCGGCTCGAAATAGAGTTTGTCGGAGACGGTGTAGTCCGTGGAGACCGTCTCGGGATTGTTGTTGATGATGATGGCCTCGTAACCGGCCTCGCGGATGGCCCAGATGGCGTGGACCGTGGAGTAGTCGAATTCCACGCCCTGGCCGATGCGGATGGGACCGGAGCCCAGCACGAGGATCTTCTTCCGCTCGCTTCGGACCGACTCGTTCTCCTGTTCGTAGGTGGAGTAGAAGTACGGGACGTAAGTGTCATGCTCGGCGGCGCAGGAATCGATCATCTTATAGACCGGGACGATGCCGTGCTCGAAGCGGAAGCGGATGATGTCGGCCTCCGTCTTTCCCCAGAGCTGCCCGATGAAGCGGTCGCCGAAGCCCATGCGCTTGGCTTCCCGGAGGATTTCCGCGTCGCCCGGGGCGGCCTTCACGCGGCGTTCCATCCGGACGATGTTGTAAATCTTCTCGAGGAAAAGCCAGTCGATCTTCGTGCGGTCGTAGATGCGGGACAGGTCGATGCGAAGGCGCAGAAGCTGCGCGATGGCATGGATGCGGTCGTCGGTAGGGGTGGAGATGTAGTCGAGGAGTTTTTCCTCGGACCAGTCGTCGAACTTTTTCTTGTGGATGTGGCAGCAGCCGCTTTCCAGGGAACGCATCGCCTTGAGGATGCTTTCTTCGAGGGTGCGGCCGATGCTCATCACCTCGCCCGTCGCCTTCATCTGGGTGCCGAGTTCGTTGGAAGCCTCGCTGAACTTGTCGAAGGGGAAACGGGCCACCTTGGCGACGACATAGTCGATGGCCGGCTCGCAGCAGGCGGGAGCGCCGGCCACCGTAATCTCGTCCAGGGTCAGGCCCACGGCGATTTTCGCCGTCACGCGGGCGATTGGGAAGCCGCTGGCCTTGGAGGCGAGGGCGGAGGAGCGGGACACGCGCGGGTTGACTTCGATAATATAGTACTTGAAGGACAGAGGGTCCAGGGCGAACTGGACGTTGCAACCGCCTTCGATCTTGAGGGCGCGGATGAGTTTCAGGGCGCTGCAGCGCAGCATCTGGTACTCCTTGTCGGTGAGGGTGAGGGCGGGCGCCACGACCATGGAGTCTCCGGTGTGGATGCCCACGGGGTCGATGTTCTCCATCGAGCAGATGGCGATGGCGGTGTCATTGCGGTCGCGCATCACCTCGAACTCGATCTCCTTGTAGCCCTTGATGCTCTTTTCCACCAGCACTTCGCCGACGGGGGAGAGGGCGAGGGCGTTCCGCATCATGTCGCGGAGTTCCTCTTCGTTGTAGGCGAAACCGCCGCCCGTGCCGCCCAGCGTGAAGGCCGGGCGCAGGATGACCGGGTAGCCGATCCGCTCCGCCGCCGCCACGGCCTCCTCTACGCTGTAGGTGATTTCGGAAGGGATGACCGGCTCGTCGATCGACAGGCACAGTTCCTTGAAGAGTTCGCGGTCCTCCGCCTTCTCGATGCCCTGGAAGGACGTGCCCAGGATTTCCACGCCGCATTCTTCCAGAACGCCCTTCTTGGCGAGCTGGACGGCGAGGTTCAGGCCGGTCTGGCCGCCGAGGCCGGGCACCAGGGCGTCGGGACGCTCGTAGCGGATGATTTTGGCGACGTATTCCAGGGTGAGGGGTTCCATATAGACCTTGTCGGCCATCTGGGTGTCCGTCATGATGGTCGCGGGATTGGAGTTCACGAGGATCACCTCGTACCCCTCTTCCTTGAGGGCGATGCAGGCCTGCGTGCCGGCATAGTCGAATTCTGCGGCCTGGCCGATGACGATCGGGCCGGAGCCGATCACGAGCACTTTCCGGATATCTTTTCTTCTAGGCATTCTTCGGGCCCTCCATCATTTGGATAAACTTGTCAAAAAGGTTCACGTAGTCCAGCGGACCGGGAGCGGATTCCATGTGGAACTGGATGCCGAAGACCTTGTCTTCCCGGTTCTCGAATCCCAGCACAAATCCTTCGGGGACAAGGACGTGTGTCGGGGTGAGCGCCGTCCCTTCCAAGCTGTCGAAACGGTAGGTCTGGTTGAGGACGGCGATGTGGATCCGGCCGGTGGCGAGGTCGCGCACCGGGTGGTCTCCGTGCATGCCGCAGCCCATCGGGGCGAAAGCGGCGCCATATTCCAGGCCGATGGCTTCCATGCCCAGGCCGATGCCCAGCACGGGGACGCGGCCCTTGATCTCGGCGAACAGGGTGCGGATTTCCGGGGCCTCCAGGGCCGAAACGGGACCGTTGGACAGAAGGACCCCGTCCGGATTGAACGCGAGGATGTCCTTCGCCGGGGTGTTGTACGGAACCACGGTCACGTTGCAGCCGCGCTGCTTCAGGCAGGTGAGGACGCTTTGCTTAACGCCGCAGTCCACCGCCACGACATGGAAGCGGTGGTTCGAGGTGCGGGTGACCCAGCGCTTGCGGCAACTCACGCGGCGCAGGAGGTCCTTCGGCCGCTGCGTCGCCGCAATGAGGGCGAGGGCTTCCTCCCGGGGCATGTCCGCCTCTACGATTGCGGCCATGGGCCGGCCGGTCTCACGGATGATTTTGGTGATCATCCGGGTGTCCACGCCGCTCAGGCAGGGGATTCCGTGGTCCTGCAACTCCTCTTCCAGGGTTTTGGTGGAGCGGAAGTTGCTGGGCGTGTCGCAGCATTCGCGGACGATGAGTCCGCCGATGTCCGTAGAACGGGATTCATAGTCTTCGTCCGCAATGCCGTAGTTCCCGATGAGGGGGTACGTCATCACGACGATCTGTCCGGCGTAGGAGGGGTCGGAAATGATTTCCTGATACCCGACCACGGATGTGTTGAACACCAGTTCGCAGACTTTGCGGCAATCGGCTCCGAAGCCGGTCCCGTAAAATTCCTGGCCGGTTTCCAGCACCAGCTTTTTCTCGGGTCTGATCATATTGTCAAGTTGTTATGATATACTGTTTTTCCTTCCATGACGGTTCTGAGGATCCTTCCGTACACCTCCGCCCCTTCGAACGGCGTGGCGCGCCCCATGGAGGCGAACTCGCTGCTGCGGATGATATAAGGAGTGTCCAGGTCCACCTCGACCCGGTCCGTCGGCGCTTCCGGGAGCCGGAAGATGCGGCGCGGGGCGGTGGACAGCACTTCCACCAGGCGTTCCAGGCCGATGCGGCCGGTTTTCACCAGGCGGGTATAGAGCACCGGGAATGCCGTTTCGAGCCCTACGATGCCCATCGCACTGCCCGCAAGGCCCCTGGATTTCTCTTCGGCCGAATGCGGTGCGTGGTCGGTGGCGACGACATCGATGGTCCCGTCGGCCAATCCTTCGATCAGCGCCTCGCGGTCCCCGGCGGTCCTGAGCGGCGGATTCATCTTGAAACGTCCGTCCTCCTGAAGGTCGTCCTCGCAGAGCGCAAGATAATGGGGGGCGGTTTCGCAGGTCACTTTGACCCCGCTCCTTTTGGCCTGGCGGATGATGTCCACGCTCTCGGCGCTTGAAATATGGCACACGTGGTAGCGGCAGCCCGTCTTGGCCGCCAGTTCCACGTCACGGGCAATCTGTCCCCATTCGCTTTCGGAGCAGATTCCTTTGTGTCCGTGTTCCCGGCAGTAGCGTCCGTCGTGGATGTAACCGCCCCGCAGGAGGGTGTTGTCTTCACAGTGGGCGGCGATGATGACGTCTTCGGCCGCCGCCGCGCGCATCGCCTCCAGCATCATCTCCCGGCTCTGGACACCGCTTCCGTCATCGGAAAAGGCGACGCACCGGCCCTTGAGGGCATGGAAATCGACCAGTTCCTTTCCAAGCCGTCCGATGGTGATGGACCCGTAGGGGAGTACCCGGATCAGGGCGTCCCGGTCGATGGCATCCTGCTCCACGGCCAGATGTTCGGGGGAGTCCGGCACCGGATTGAGATTGGGCATCGCGCACACGAGCGTATATCCGCCGCGCGCCGCGGCCTGACTGCCGGTGCGGATGGTTTCTTTCCAGGTCTGTCCCGGTTCACGGAAATGTACGTGAAGGTCGGCGAATGCGGGTAGCGTAATCATGCTCCGATAATAAAAAAAAGACAACCCGAAGGGCTGCCAATAACAACTGGAAATGGATGAATGGGGAAACGGGTGACATCCTCGGCTCTGCCGATACAGACTTTCCGGGATATGAGGGTGCTCCGCATCATTTCTCGGACTGCAAAGGTACTGCTTTTTGGGAAAAAACTCCAAATTTTTTCCGGGAAAATATCAACATTTCTTTTGTTGAAAAAACTTTTCGGAAAAAGCGGAAAAGGATTTGCGTCCTTGAGATATTCGGCCTATCTTTGCAATCCGTTATTGGAAACGAACGCCTAATCCCTTTGAGCCCTATGAGCAAGGTAGCCGTCATCATGGGCAGCGCCAGTGACTGGGACGTCATGTCCCCGGCCTGCACCACCTTGGAAGAATTCGGAATCCCTTACGAGAAGAAGGTTCTGAGCGCCCACCGGAATCCCGGGCCGCTCGCGGACTATGTCCGTGCCGCCCGCGACAACGGGTTCGAAGTCATCATCGCCGGCGCCGGCGGCGCTGCGCATCTTCCCGGGGTCATCGCCGCCCTGACCACCCTTCCGGTCATCGGCATCCCGGTGAAGTCCAAGGCCTTGAACGGCTTGGATTCACTCCTGTCCATCGTCCAGATGCCCTCCGGCATCCCCGTCGCGACGATGGCTATCGACGGGGCCAGGAATGCCGCCCTTTACGCCGTAGCGATGCTTGCCTTGAAGGATGACGCCCTCCGCCTGAAACTGGAGGAGTTCCGCAAGGCCCAGAGCGAAAAAGTACTGAATACGATTATTTAAACTTTCATGCCCACCCCCGCCACCGCGCCGGTGGGCATATCATTTAACGTCCATGAACAGCAGACGCATTTTCGTAGAAAAGAAAGACCGGTTCCGGGTGGAAGCGGCGAGCCTCCTTGCCGAGTTCAACGAAAACCTTTCCTTGAACCTCCGGTCCCTCCGGCTCATCAATGTGTATGACCTTTTCGGTTTCTCGGATGAACTTCTCGAACAGACCCGCTACAGTGTGTTCGGCGAGGTGGTGACCGACACCGTGACGGACAGCCTTCCCCTGGAAGGGAAGAAGTACATCGCCGTGGAGTATATTCCGGGCCAGTTCGACCAGCGGGCCAGTTCCGCCGTGGACTGCGTCCACCTGATAGACCCGGCGGCGGATATCGAGATCAAAAGTTCCCGCCTGCTGGTCTTCGACGATTCGGTGGACGGGGACACCCTGAAGCGGATCCGTCACTATTTCATCAATCCCGTGGAAAGCCGGGAGAAGGACCTTTCCGTCCTCACCCTCAGCGAGAAGGCCGACGTGAAGCCCCTGGAGAACCTTGCCGGCTTCACGGACATGGCCCCGGCCGATTATGCCGGCTTCTGCCAGGGACACGGCCTTGCCATGAACACCGACGACCTTGCCGAGGTGGTCCGCTATTTCCGCAGGGAAGGCCGGAATCCCTCCGAAACGGAACTCCGGATCCTGGACACCTACTGGAGCGACCATTGCCGCCATACCACCTTCACCTCCGAACTGGAGGAGATTACGGTGGATGAATCCTTCCTGAAGGCCGAACTGGAAGAGTCCCTGGCCCTTTTCGGGCAGATGCGCGCCGACCTGGGCCGGGAGATGAAGCCCCGCTGCCTGATGGAACTCGCCACGATCGGGGCCCGCTGGCTGCGCAAGCAGGGCAAACTGGACGATCTGGAGCAGAGCGAGGAGAACAATGCCTGCAGCATCTTCGTGAACGTGGATGTGAACGGGGAGACGGAAAAATGGCTCCTGCAGTTCAAGAACGAAACGCATAACCACCCCACGGAAATCGAGCCGTTCGGCGGTGCGGCCACCTGCCTGGGCGGCGCCATCCGCGACCCGCTCTCCGGCCGCGCCTATGTCTATCAGGCGATGCGTGTCACCGGTGCCGGTGACATCACGGCCCGCGTGGCGGACACCATTCCCGGCAAACTTCCGCAGCGGATGATCAGCAGGAAGGCCGCCGCCGGCTATTCCAGTTACGGCAACCAGATCGGCCTGGCTACCACGCACGTGCGGGAAATCTATGCCGACGGCTATACCGCCAAGCGCATGGAGATCGGCGCTGTCGTGGGGGCCGTAAAGGCCTCCGCGGTCCGGCGGGAAAGTCCCGCGCCCGGCGACGTGATCCTTCTGCTGGGCGGCCGGACGGGCCGGGACGGCATCGGGGGAGCGACAGGCTCTTCCAAGGAACATACGGAGGCATCCCTGGAGACTTGCGGCAGTGAGGTCCAGAAAGGAAACGCCCCCGAAGAGCGCCAACTCCAGCGTCTTTTCCGCCGCCCGGAGGTGACGCGCCTCATCAAGAAATCGAACGACTTCGGCGCCGGCGGCGTGAGCGTCGCCATCGGCGAACTGGCCGGGGGCCTGGACATCTACCTGGACCGCGTGCCTGCGAAATATGCCGGCCTCAATGCGACGGAACTCGCCATCAGCGAGTCCCAGGAGCGCATGGCCGTGGTCGTGCAAGCCGCAGACAAGGAGCGTTTCATGGCCCTCTGCGGCGCCGACAACATCGAAGTCACCCATGTGGCCGACGTCACGGATACGGGACGCATGCGGATGTTTTTCCACGGGGAGAAGGTGTGCGACCTCTCCCGCGAATTCATCGACAGTGCCGGCGCCAGGCATTTTGCGAAAGCGGCGATCCTGCCGGTGGAGGACAAGGATCCGTTCGTGCGCACTCCGGAAGGGGATACGCTCACGGAGAAGATGCTCTCCGTCATGGCCTCCCCGAACGTCGCTTCCCAGAAGGGACTTGTGGAGATGTTCGACTCCACCATCGGCCGTTCCACGGTGCTCATGCCTTACGGCGGTGCCCGCCAACTGACCGAGACGCAGGTTTCCGTGCAGAAACTTCCGGTGGACGGGTACACCGACACGGCGAGCGTCATGGCCTTCGGTTACAATCCGGACCTCGCGGTCTGGAGCCCTTACCACAGCGCGGCCTACGCCGTCGTCGAGGCCTGCACGAAAGTGGCCTGCACCGGCGCCGACTGGTCCCGCATGCGTTTCTCCTACCAGGAATATTTTGAGCGGATGACCCAGGACCCGCATACCTGGGGCAAGCCGCTGAGCGCCCTTCTGGGCACGGTCAAGATGCAGAAGGAACTGGGCCTCGCCTCCATCGGCGGCAAGGACTCCATGAGCGGCACATTCGAGCATATCCACGTGCCGCCCACCCTGGTGGCCTTCGGCATCACCACGGTGGACGCACGGACCGTCATTTCCCCGGAATTCAAGAAAGCGGGGAACCGGATTTATCTCTTGAAACATACGCCTCTTGCCAACCGGATGCCCGATACGGACCGGTTGAAGGCCCACTGGACCTTCCTCCGCGAGTCCGTGGAAAGCGGCAAGATTGTATCGGCCTGGTCGCTTGCCTACGGCGGCGTCGCCGAAGCGCTGGTGAAGATGGCCATGGGCAACCGCCTGGGTGTCCGGGTGTCCGTCCCCGAATACGACCTCTTCTCGCTCGGCTACGGTTCGGTGGTCGTGGAAACCGTCGGAGAACTTGTCCATCCGGATGCGCTCCTTCTGGGCACGGTGACGGACGGCGCTTTCGAGGTCAACGGTGAAGCGATGGAACTCGCTTCCCTGGGGAAGGCCTGGGAGTCCCGGTACTTCAAGTTGTATCCGCCGCGCGTGAAGGCCCAGTTCGAAGAGCCGGTCCCGGCCGTGAAGCCGGTCCCCTACGATCGGAGGAACCTCGTGTATCCCGGCGATGCCGTAGAGCACCCCGTCGTATGCCTGCCCGTCTTCCCGGGCTCCAACTGCGACTACGACACGGCCAAGGCTTTCCGGAAAGCGGGCGCCGAAGTCCGTCCCTTCATCTTCCGGAACCTGACCCCGGAGGATGTGCTTCATTCCATCGACACCCTGTCCGCCAGGATTGCGGAAAGCCATATCCTCGCCTTCTGCGGCGGCTTCTCCTCCGGTGACGAGCCGGACGGCAGCGGCAAGTTCATCGCCGATGTGATCGGCAACGCAAAGGTGAGCGCGGCCATTGAGGGCCTCCTGGGCCGCGGAGGCCTGATCCTGGGCATCTGCAACGGCTTCCAGGCCCTTGTGAAGAGCGGCCTCCTGCCGTACGGGAAGCCCGGCTGTGTCACGCCGGATTCCCCGACCCTGTTCCGCAACGACATCAACCGCCACATCTCGCTCGTCGCGACGACGGAGGTGGCTACGGTGAATTCGCCCTGGCTCGCCGGCCTTTCCGTCGGGGACCGTCACAGCATCGCTTTCAGCCACGGCGAGGGCAAGTTCGTGGTGGATGAAGCCCTGGCGCGCGAACTCTTCGCCCGCGGCCAGGTGGCCTTCCGCTATGTGAACAACCCCAACGGCTCCCATTACGACATCGAGGGCATCGTGAGCCCCGACGGACACATCCTGGGCAAGATGGGCCACACGGAGCGCTATGAACCGAACCTTATGAAGAACATCAGCGGCGAAAGATTCCAGCCGCTCTTCGAGAACGCTGTCAACTATTTCAGAAAATGATCGATAAGAGAGAATGTGTGTTCCGGGGGAACGAAAAGCAGGTCTATGCGACCAGCGATCCCCACTTGGTGATCTTCCGCTATACGGATGTCACGATCGCCTACAACAACATCAAGCGGGCCCGTTTCCGCGGAAAGGGCGCGCTGGACAACCGGATTTCCGCCCTGCTGCTGGATTACCTCAACGGGAACGGCGTGGAAACTCACTATGTGAAGACCGTCGGCCCGGACGAGCAGTTGTGCCGGAAGATTGAGATCATCCCCCTGCAGGTGGTGGTCCACAACCGGATTGCGGGTTCCCTGGCGGTGCGCCTGGGCGTGGATGACGGTTTCCGTCCCGCCAACACGGTCGTGGACCTGCGCTACAATAATGACGAACTCGAGGACCCGTTCATCAACCGGGACCACGCCGTCGCGCTGGGTCTCGCCACCTATCAGGAACTGGACGCGATGTATGACATCGCCCGCAAGGCGAACGACCTGCTGAAGGAACTTTTCCACCGGGCAGGCATCGAACTCGTGGACATGAAGATCGAGTTCGGACGGGCTTCCGACAACGGCGAGATCATCATCTCCGACGAAATCAGCCCCGACACTTGCCGCCTCTGGGACGAGAAATCGGGAGAACGGCTGGACAAGGACCGCTTCCGCCTGGACCTCGGTGATGTCACGGAAAGTTACCGGACCGTCCTGGAACGGCTCGAAAGCGTATTGGAAATCGACGAAGAATAAAGGAATATGGGTGTACTGGCAGTCTATGGCGTCCCGGACGCCGCTACTTTTATCTACTACGGCCTTCACAACCTCCAGCACCGGGGGCAGGAAGGCGGCGGAATCTGCACGTTCGACGGGCGGGGAGAGGCACACCGCTATCGCGGACTGGGCCTTCTGAGCGAAATCTTCACCAACGGGGAACTCAAGACCCTTCCCGGCACGCTGGGACTCGGCAGCGTGAAGTATGCCAATGCTTCCAAGGGCGGGCTGGACAACGTGGAGCCCTTGTTCTTCCATCACCAGACCGGCGATTTCGCCCTGGCTGGCGAAGGAAACGTAGTCAATTCCCGCCAGATCATGGATTACCTCCAGAAGCACGGCACGCTGTTCCAGACCGATACGGACAGCGAATTGCTGGCGCATCTGGTGAAGAAAAACGGCAAGGAGGACCGCATCTTCCGCCTGATGAAGGCGCTCAATATGATGGAAGGCGGCTTCACCTTCCTTCTGATGACCAAAAACCGCATCTACGCCTGCCGGGACAAGTACGGCATCAAGCCGCTGTGCCTCGGAAAACTGGGCGACGGCTGGGTGATTTCCAGCGAGTCCTGCGCCTTTGAGATCATGGGGGCTGAGTTCATCCGTGACATCGAGCCCGGCGAGATCATCTGTGTGGACGGCAAGGGCATCCGCACCAACCGGTATTCCCGTATCAAGGAACACCGGATGTGTGCGATGGAGTACATCTACTTCGCCCGTCCGGACAGCGACATCGACGGCTGCAATGTCCATGCATACCGCAAGGAGGCCGGCCGCCGTCTGTACCGGGAGTGCCCGGTGGAGGCCGACATGGTCGTGGGCGTCCCGGAATCCAGCCTCAGTGCCGCCATGGGATATGCCGAGGAAAGCGGCATTCCGTATGAAATGGGCCTCGTGAAGCACAAGTACGTGGGCCGCACCTTCATCCAGCCCGTGCAGTCCCTGCGGGAACTGGGCGTGAAGATGAAACTTTCCCCGGTGCGCAGCATCGTGAAGGGAAAGCGGATCGTGCTGGTGGACGACTCCATCGTCCGGGGAACGACTTCCCTGAAGATCGTCCGCCTGCTCCGGGAAGCCGGGGCGACGGAGGTCCATGTGCGCATCGCCAGCCCGATGATGCGCTTCACCTGCCACTACGGCGTGGACACCTCCACCCCCGAGGAACTCCTTTGCTCGCACCGGACCCTCGAGCAGGCCCGGCAGGCCATCGGCGCCGACTCCCTGGGCTACCTGAGCCCGGAATCCACCCGCGACTCCTGCTTCGGCTGTGCGAATCCCTGCCAGGCCTGCTTCACGGGTGAGTATCCCACGCTCCTGTATGAAAACGAAATCGAAAACAACGACTGACAGATATGGCAAAATCTTACGAACAGTCCGGCGTAAACCTGGAAGCCGGATACGAGGTGGTACGCCGCATCAAACAGCATGTGGCCTCCACGGCCCGCACGGGCTCGATGGGCAACATCGGCTCTTTCGGCGGGATGTTTGACCTTTCCGTACTGGGCATCCGGGAACCTGTCCTGGTATCCGGAACCGACGGAGTGGGGACCAAACTGAAAATCGCCTTCGCCATGGACCGGCACGACACCATCGGCATCGATGCCGTGGCCATGTGCGTGAACGATGTGCTGGCGCAGGGTGCCGAACCCCTCTTCTTCCTGGATTATGTGGCCCTGGGGCACAACATCCCCGCCAAAGTGGAGGCGATCGTGGCCGGTGTGGCCGAAGGTTGCCGCCAGGCCGGTTGCGCCCTCGTGGGAGGGGAGACGGCCGAAATGCCCGGCATGTATGCGGACGGCGAATATGACATCGCCGGCTACACGACCGGCGTGGTCGAGAAGTCCAGGCTCATCGACGGCTCCAAAGTGAAGGTGGGCGACGTGCTGGTGGGCGTGGCTTCCACCGGCGTCCATTCCAACGGTTTCTCGCTGGTGCGGAAGATTGTGGCCGACGCCGGCCTGAACTATACGGACGAAATTCCCGAATTCGGCGGCCGCCGGCTGGGAGACGTGCTTCTGACCCCCACCCGGATCTATGTCAAACAGATGCTGGACGTGATCCGCCAGTGCGACGTGCATGGCATCTGCCACATCACGGGCGGCGGTTTCGACGAGAATATCCCCCGCGTGCTGCAGAAAGGACAGGGCCTGGAAATCCGGGAAGGGACCTGGGAGATTCTGCCCGTTTTCCGGATGCTGGAAAAGTGGGGCGGCGTTCCGCACCGCGAGATGTTCAACATCTTCAACATGGGCATCGGCATGATTGCCGTCCTGGATGCCGCAGAGGCCCCCAAGGCCATTTCCATCCTGGAGGCGCATGGAGAGAAAGCCTCCGTCATCGGCCGGGTTACGGATCAGGAAGGCGTAAACATTGTCCTGCTATGAAAAAACAGTTAGCGGTTTTTGCCAGCGGAACAGGCACCAATTTCGTGGCCATCGCCAAGGCCTGCGCTGCGGGTGTGATTGACGCCGATGTAGCCGTGATGGTGTGTGACAAGCCTGGTGCGGCAGTGATTGACCGGGCCCGGGAACTGGGCGTGGAAACCTTTGTCTTCTCCCCGAAAGACTATCCTTCCAAGGCCGCCTTCGAGGCGGAGATCGTACAGGTGCTGGATGCCAAAAAAGTGGATCTGGTGTGTCTGGCGGGCTATATGCGCATTGTTGGGGAAACCCTTCTCAAGGCCTATGAGGGAAAGATTGTCAACATCCATCCGTCCCTGCTCCCTTCCTTCAAGGGAGCCCACGCCGTGGAAGATGCGGTGGCCTATGGCGTCAAGGTCTATGGCATCACCATCCACTGGGTCAATGCCGATTTGGACGGAGGCAGAATCATCGCCCAGCGTGCCTTCCCCTATGAAGGGTCGGACCCGGCCGAAGTGCATCGCCTGGGCCAGGTGATCGAACATGAATTATATGTAGAAACTATCAATAAACTATTATGCGAGCTTTAGTTAGTGTAAGTGACAAAAGCGGACTCGTGGAGTTCGTCCAGGGGCTTGTAAACCTGGGTTGGGAGATCATCGCCACGGGCGGTACCCAGAAACTGTTGGAATCCAAAGGGGTGAAGACCATCGGCATCAGCGAGGTGACCGGCTTTCCGGAGATTTGCGACGGCCGTGTGAAGACCCTGCATCCCAAGGTGCACGGCGGCATCCTGGCCCGCCGCGACGTGCCTGCCCACATGGAAACCCTGAAGGAGAACGGCATCCAGACCATCGAACTGGTGTGCGTGAACCTGTATCCGTTCCGCCAGACCATCGCCAAGGAAGGCGTTACCCTGGAGGATGCCATTGAGAATATCGATATCGGCGGCCCTTCCATGGTGCGCAGCGCCGCCAAGAACTGGAAAGACGTCACCATCGTCTGCGATCCGGCCGATTACGGCACGGTCCTGGAGGAACTCAAGGCCAACGGCAGAACCTCTGACGAAACCCGCCTCAAACTTTCGGCCAAGGCCTATACCCATACGGCCGAATACGATGCCTGCATCGCCACCTACATGCGCGCCCAGGCCGGGCTGCCGGAGAAGCTCTTCCTCGAGTACGACATCAAACAGCCGCTCCGCTACGGCGAAAACCCGCATCAGAGCGCGAACTTCTATGCCGCCCTGGAGCCGGCTCCCTTCTCCCTGGCTTTCGCAAAGCAGATCCAGGGCAAGGAACTCTCCTACAACAATATCCAGGATGCCAATGCGGCCCTGAACGTGCTGCGTGACTTCGAAGAGCCCTTCTGCGTGGCCCTCAAGCACATGAACCCTTGCGGCGCGGCGGTGGGCAAGACCATCGAGGAGGCCTGGCAGGCCGCCTATGAGGCCGACAAGGTGAGTATCTACGGCGGCATCGTGGGCGTGAACCGCGAACTCACCGCCGAAGTGGCCCGCGGGATGAAGCCCATCTTCCTGGAGATCGTAATCGCCCCGTCCTATACCCCGGAGGCCCTGGAGATCCTCTCCACCAAGAAAAACCTCCGCGTCATGCAGGTCGATATGACCCGCGACGGCAAGCCCGTCCCGCAGTACGTGAGCGTGAACGGCGGCCTGCTTGTACAGCAGTTGGACACCCAGGTGGAAACCGTGACACCCGGGATGTGCGTGACAAAGGTGAAGCCCACCGAGGCGCAGATGGCCGACCTCAACTTCGGCTGGAAGATCGTCAAGCACGTGAAATCCAACGCCATCTGCGTCGTTCGTGACAACCACACTATCGGGGTGGGTGCCGGTCAGACAAACCGCGTCGGCTCTGCCGAAATCGCCCTGAACGAGGCGAAGAACGCCGGATTTACCGAAGGCCTTGTACTGGCCTCCGACGGCTTCCTCCCGTTCGACGACACCGTGGCCCTCGCCGCCCGGTACGGCGTGACCGCCATCGTGCAGCCCGGCGGCAGCATCCGTGACGAGGACGCCATCAAGAAGGCCGACGAATTGGGCATTACGATGCTCTTCACCGGCGTCCGTCACTTCAAGCATTGATGTGCTTGAAGTGTCTTAAAGACCAATATACGTTACCCCCACCCGAAACCCCTCCCCTCGGGGGAGGGACTTAAACAGGTAAAAATCAAAACAATATGGGTTTAGTCTATCCTCTTCCTTCCCAACGTTCCGGTGCCGGAGCCAAGGAGATCAATTTGGAAAAGTGCCTGGGGAAAACCGTCCTGGTGATCGGCGGCGGCGGGCGGGAGCATGCCATCGTGGATGCCCTGAGCCGCAGCCCGCAGGTCGGCAAGATTTACTGCGCCCCCGGCAATGCCGGAATCGGGCAGCTGGCATTCAATGTCCCGTTGAAAGACACCGATGTGGAAGGCCTGAAATCTTTTGCCCTGGACAATGGCGTGGACCTGACCGTAGTGGGCCCGGAGGCCGCCCTGGCGGCCGGGATCGTCGATGCTTTCCGCGCGGCCGGGCTCAAGATATTCGGCCACACGAAGGCCGCTACGGCCATCGAGAGTTCCAAGGAGTTTGCCAAGGAACTGATGCAGGATGCAGGCATTCCTACGGCTGCCTACCGCAGTTTTTCCGACTTTGACGAGGCGCTCTCCTACGTGCTGTCACGTCCCTTCCCGGCCGTTCTCAAGTATGACGGGCTGGCCGCCGGAAAGGGCGTAGTCATTGCGCAGGACGAGGCCGAGGCCCGCGCTGCCCTGGCCGATATGCTCCTGGACCACAGCTTCGGCGAAGGACGGGTGGTGGTGGAAGATTTCCTCACCGGACCGGAATTCTCCTTCCTGTGCTTTGTGGACGGGGAGCGGGTGTATCCGATGCCCCTGTCGCAGGACCACAAGAGGGCCTTCGACGGAGACAAAGGGCCCAATACCGGCGGCATGGGCGCCTACACGGGCCTGCCTTTCATCACCGAAGAAGACCGTGCGTTTGCCTTCCGGGAAATCATGTGCAAGGCCGCATCGGCCATGTGCGCCAAGGGACTTCCGCTCTCGGGCGTCCTGTACGGCGGCCTGATGAAAACCCCGCAGGGCATCAAGGTAATCGAGTTCAACGCCCGCTTCGGAGACCCGGAGACAGAGGTGGTGCTTCCGCTGCTGAAAAGCGACATCTACGAGATTTTCGAGGGCGTGGCCACCGGTACGCCGGTTCCCGGGCCGGAGTGGTCCGACGGCGTGACCCTGGGCGTGGTCCTGGCCTCCAAGGGATATCCCGGCCACTACGAGAAAGGCTACGACATCGGCGGCCTTGAAAGGGTGGAAGCCAAGGTGTACCACATGGGGACGGCCGTCCGGGACGGAAAGGTGTTCACCAGCGGCGGCCGCGTGCTGATGGTGGTCTCGGGCGGGACCGACCTCTCCGACGCCCGTGACCGGGTGTACGCCGAGGTGGGGAAGATTGCCTGCGAAAACCTCTTCTACAGAAAAGACATTGCACACATCGCTTTTGAAAAATAACGGATTATGGGAAATATTATCGACGGTAAGGCTTTGAGCCAGGCCGTTAAAGACGAAGTAAAAGAACTGGTGCCCCAGTTGGAAGCCAAATACGGCCGCAAGCCGTGCCTGGTGGTGATCATTGTCGGGGAGAACCCGGCCAGCCAGGTCTATGTCCGGAACAAAGTGAAGGCGGCCGCCTACACGGGAATGGAATCCCGGCTCGTCGAACTTCCGGCCGACATCAGCGAGGAGGCTCTGCTGGGCCGGATCGCCGCGCTGAACGAAGACCGCCTGGTGGACGGTATCCTGGTCCAGTTGCCGCTCCCGAAACACATCGACGAGGAGAAAGTCATCGACGCCATCGCCCGCGAAAAGGATGTGGACGGTTTCCATCCCGGCAACGTGGCCGGCCTGTGGCTGGGCAAGGACTGCATCGTCCCCTGCACGCCGGCCGGCATCATGCGCATGCTGGACAGTATCGGCTATGAACTGAAGGGAAAGAATGCCGTCGTGGTGGGCCGCAGCAATATTGTAGGAAAGCCGATGGCCAAACTCCTCCTGGACCGTCACGCCACGGTGACCATCGCCCATTCCCGCACGGCCGATCTGGGCGCCGTGACCCGCGGCGCCGATGTCCTGGTGCTGGCCGTGGGCAAAGCCGGCCTTGTGACCGGAGACATGGTCAAGCCGGGCGCCGTGCTCATTGACGTGGGCATGAACCGGAATGCGGAAGGAAAACTCTGCGGTGATGCCGACTTCGCCTCCTGCGAACCGGTTGCCGGCTGGATTACTCCCGTGCCCGGCGGCGTAGGTCCCATGACCATCGCCATGCTCATGCAGAACACCATCCACTGCTTCCTCTCGCGGGAAGCCCGTTAAATCTTCTTGAGCCAGAGAATGCTGTCGGGCCCCTCGTTGAAGAGGAGGTCCAGACAGCTCATACCCGGGGTGAAGCCGCCCATCCGGTCGCGGAACACCTGGTAGTATGGTTTCTCCAGTCCCAGGGCTTCGAGGACCGTACAGGGCCGTTTGGGGTGGACCGCCTCGCGGTAGTCATCGGCCACCGTGCCCGGAAGGGAAAAGCCGGAAGTGGGGGAGATGTCACAGGCGATTCCCAGGCGCTTCAGGCACCAGCGGATGGTGGAGAGATTCAGTTCCCAAAGGGTTTCGGGCCTGGCCTGCAGGAGGGCCGACACCTCGTCCCGGTAGTAGTCGTACCAGGCCGATGTCTGGTAGGCGGCGTCGAGGGCCCGCAGCGTGCGGATTACCCAGGGGGTGGAGTAGTCCACGAGGACGGAGCGGATGGACATGTCGGCCCGGTGCACCACCGGAACCTGAAGCATCTGCATGCCGTTTGCCGCCAGGATACAGCAACGGTTCCGGTAACTCTGCTTCTGGTAGTTCTCGCAGGCTTCCAGGAAGATACGGGACGGAAGAACCCTGTCCGGGGACAGGGTCATATCGCGTGCGGCCAGGGCCAGCCAGGCTGCGGGCGGGAAATATGCCGTGCTCAGGAGCACTAGCGGGCGGGACGCGGTTTGGAAATGATCCCGCGCTTGGATTCGCGGATAAAGCGGAGGATGGTATCCCGGTGGACCGTGGCGGGGAAGTTGGCTTCGATGAATGCGACGGCCTGGCTCACGTTCATTCCCTTGAAATAAAGGGTGTCGTAGATGTCTTTGATTTCGTTCACCTGCTCTTCTGTAAAGCCCCGGCGCAGCAGGCCCACGCGATTGACCCCTTCGAACGCGATGGGTTCGCGGCCGGCGAGCACATAGGGCGGAACATCCTTGGTGAGTTTGGCGTAAGCGGCGACAAACGCATGCGTACCCACTTTCGAGAACTGGTGGGATCCGGACTTGCCGCCCATGACGGCCCAGTCTTCCAGGTCGGTCTCGCCGGCCAGTCCGGCATAACTGACTATGATGCAGTGATTGCCGATCTGGCAGTCGTGTGCGATGTGGGCATAAGACATGACAAGCGTGTCGCTGCCTACCCGGGTGGTGCCTTTTCCGCTGGCTTTGGTGCCCCGGTTGATGGTGGCGCATTCCCGGATATTTACGCGGTCTCCGATTTCCACCCAGGATTCTTCACCCTCGAATTTGAGGTCCTGGGGGATGGCACCTACGACGGCGCCCGGGAAGACAGTGCAGTCCCTGCCCATTTTGACATGGTTATAGACGGTGGCGCCGTTCAGGATGCGGCAGCCGTCGCCAATCTCTGTGTTGGCGTCAATGAAGGCGAAGGGTCCGACTTCGATTCGGTCACCCAGCCTGGCGGCCGGGTCCACGTAAGCCATGGGATGGATCTTGTTCATGCTTTGCTTATTTTAGAAGGGCTCGAAGGGCTTTGGCAGCCTTGGTATTGATGGAATGGCCGGGCTTGTAGGCGGTGATGCGGGCGTTCAGCCGGATGCCGGCAAGACGCAGGTCTCCCAGGAGGTCCAGCAGTTTGTGCCGGCCGCATTCGTCGGGGAAGTGGAGGTCGGGGTTGTCCATATATCCGTTGTCGGTCACCACCAGCGCGTTGCTCAGGTCTCCGCCTTTGATGAGGCCGGCTTTGAGCATCGGCTCGATTTCCCGGTAAAAACAGAAAGTGCGGCAGGGCGCGATTTCCCGGGCGTAGTCTGTGCCCTCGTCCCAGTGGGCGCTCTGGATGCCCAGGACCGGGGAGCCGAAGTCCACGGTGATATCGGCCGAGGGGGCTTCGGCGGACTCGATTTTTACCCAGGAGCCGGATTTCGGATCCCGGACTTCCAGGGAGAGGGGAATGTCCGTGTAATCCCGCGGGACGCCCTGGTCGGCAAGGCCGTCCTTCAGGAAAGCCTCGCAGTAAAGCCGGGCGCTGCCGTCCAGGATAGGCACTTCGAGATTGTCCAGTTCGATGAGGGCGTTGTCCACCCCGAGGCCCATGAGGGAACTCATGATGTGCTCGATGGTGACGACATCGGCCCCGTTCTGCGAAATGGTGGTGCTGCGGGCCGTGTTGGTGACATGCTCTGCCACGGCCTCGACGACGGGTTGGCCGGGGAGGTCGGTGCGGCAGAAACGGATTCCGCTTCCGGCCGGTGCGGGCAGGACGGTCATATGGGCATAGGTGCCCGTGTGAAGGCCTTTTCCTTCGAAAAAGTAATTCTTTGTTAAGGTATGCTGGTTGTTCGGCATGCGGTTACTGTATGCAAGAATTATTCCTCGGCGGCCCGTTTGAAGAGGGCGTAGGATTTCATGAACTTTCGGGCGGGAATGGCGGGCGATCCCAGCAGCACCTCTCCCTCTTTCCGGATATTGCCGATGATGCCGGCCTGGGCCATGATGGTGGTATGGTCTGCGATCTTGACGTGGCCTGCGATGCCCACCTGTCCGCCGAAGATGCAGTATTTGCCCACTTCGGTGGAGCCGGCGATGCCGGTCTGGGCCGCCATGGCGGTATGGTCGCCGATAATGACGTTGTGGGCGATCATACACAGGTTGTCGATGCGGACGCCGTTGCCGATGATGGTGGACTCCATCTGGGCGCGGTCCACGGTGGTGTTGGCCCCGATTTCCACATCGTTGCCGATGACGACGTTCCCCAGATGCTCGATCTTTTCCCAACTGCCGTCCGGACGCGGTGCGTTGCCGAAGCCGTCGGCCCCGATGACGACCCCGCTGTGCAGGATGACGTTGTTGCCGATGACCATGCCGGGATAGATGCGCACGCCGGGATAGAAGATGCAGCCGTTTCCGATGGTGCAGTTGTCACCGATGTACACGTGCTCGTGGATGATGGTATTGTCTCCCACCGTCGTGTGGCGGCCGATGAAGGAAAAGTCTCCCACATAGACCTTCTTCCCGAAGCGGGTGGACCAGAACCAGCGGGCACGCAGGCTGCGGTGGCGCTTGTTCTTTTTCTTTTTGTCGGAAACGTACTTCAGCAGGTCGGCGATGGCGGAATAGGCATTTTCCACCCTCACCAGCGTGGGCTTGACGGGCTGCTTGGGCTCGAAGGTCTTGTCCACGATGAGGATGGAGGCTTCACTGGTATAGACAAACGGCTCGTACTTGGGGTTGGCGAAAAAACTCAACGTGCCCGGCTTGCCATGTTCGATTTTGGCAAACTTGGCGGCCTTGGCGTTTTCGTCCCCGTCCACCGTCCCTTTCAGGAGCTGTGCCAGGAATTTTGCGGTAAGTTCCATTATATCAGGGGTTCAGCGGTCATGGCGGCAGGCTGCGGGATGCCCATGAGTTTCAGGATGGTGGGGGCCACGTTGCACAGGGCGCCGTCTTTGACGGAGGTCACCTGCGGTCCGGCGTTGATCACCACAAACTGCACCGTATTGAGGGAATGGGCGGTGTTGGGGGTTCCGTCGGCGTTGACGGCGAAGTCGGCATTGCCGTGGTCGGCCGTGAGAAGGACCACGTAGTCCTTGGCGATGGCCTCTTCCACCACTTTCCCGACCAGGTTGTCGATGCAGGTGACGGCCTGGGTGATGGAATTATAGACACCGGTATGGCCCACCATGTCTCCGTTGGCGAAGTTGAGGATGATCATGTCCTGCTTTCCGCCGCGGATTTCGCCGATGAGTTTTTCGGCCACTTCGGGGGCGCTCATCTGGGGCAGGAGGTCGTAGGTGGGGACCTTCGGGGAGTTCACCAGGATGCGGTCTTCGTTCTCGAAAACGGTTTCGCGGCCGCCGTTGAAGAAGAAGGTCACATGGGCGTATTTCTCCGTCTCCGCGATGCGCAACTGATGTTTGCCGGCCTTGGAAACCGTTTCTCCCAGGGTGTCCTGCACCAGTTCCTTGTCGAAGAGGATGTGGACGCCCTTGAAGGAAGCGTCATAGGGAGTGAGGCAGCAGTAGTAGAGGGGAAGGGTGTGCATGCCTTCCTCGGGCATATCCTGCTGGGTGAGGACGGAAGTGAGTTCGCGGGCGCGGTCGTTGCGGAAGTTGTAGAAGATGACGGCATCTCCCTCCTCGATGGTGGCGACGGGTTTTCCGTTCTCGGTGACGACGATAGGCTTGATGAATTCGTCGGTGACCTCGGCGTCATAACTGGCCTGGATGCCGGCCTGGGCGCTCTCGAAGGCGGCACCCTTGCCTTCGACCAGGAGGTCGTAGGCTTCCTTTACGCGGCTCCAGCGCTTGTCACGGTCCATGGCGTAAAACCGGCCGCAGACGGAGGCCACTTTGCCGGTGGTTTCCGCCATTTTCTCTTCCAGTTCCTTCACGAAGCCCAGACCGCTGCGGGGATCTGTGTCACGTCCGTCCATGAAAGCGTGGACATAGACCTTCTCCAGGCCCGATTCCTTGGCTACCCGCAGGAATTCGTACACATGGTCCAGGGAACTGTGCACGCCGCCATGGGAGGTAAGGCCCATCAGGTGGAGTTTCTTTCCGCTGGTCTTCACGTAGTCGAAAGCAGCTTTGATCTCCTTGTTTTCCAGGAGTTTGTGATCCCGGCAGGCCATGTTGATCTTCACAAGGTCCTGGTACACGACACGGCCGGCGCCCAGGTTCATGTGGCCCACTTCGGAGTTGCCCATCTGGCCGTCCGGAAGCCCTACGTATTCACCGCAGGCCTGCAGATGGCCATAAGGATATTTGGCGCGGAGGGCGTCAATATGGGGTGTCCCCTTGGTCCAGATGGCGTTGGAGTAGTCGTGGCGGCCTTCTCCCCAGCCGTCCAGAATCATGAGAAGTACTTTTCTGTTCATATCTCGAATATTTTTTTACAAAACGAAGACTGCCTTCCGGGCAGTCTGCAAAGTTAATCATTTTTCACGGATATCCGAATAATCCGCCGGGTGGAATTACCGACGCGTACACTGTGGTCGATACAGAAGGGCACGACGGCCAGGATGTGCTGCGGATCCCGGGGCGACCGGAGCAGGGGAACAAAAGGTTTTTCACCGGCCGGGATGTGATGGTCGGTGAACCAGTCCTGCATCTTTTTCTTTCCCGGGGCTCCGAGCGGGCGAATCCAGTCGCCGCTTTTCCAGGGGCCGATGAGCGGTTCCGCGCCTGCCGGGATGCCCGCCTTGTCCGCATCCAGAATCAGCATCCCCTCCGGCTGTTTCACCGGAAGGCTCCCGTCCCAGGCTTCCTCCGACATGGTGAATTCGCCTTCCCGTGCACCAAAAGGGCCGTTTTCGTGCACGAGGGCCTTTTTTTCGCCTTCCCGTGCACCAAAAGGGCCGTTTTCGTGCACGAGTTCCATTTCGGTGCGGAAACGGGCCATGTCCCGGTTGAGGGTCAGGACGAAGGAGGGGTTGATGTCGGCAAAAACCGGGAAGACGAGGTTCCTGATTATGTTGCGTTTGCAGTCGTTCAGGGCGTTGGTGCCGTCTTCCCGCCAGGAGAGCCCGTTTTCCTTTGCGAACGCCTCGATTTCGGCCCGGGTCATCCGGAGGAGGGGCCTCAGGAGGGGGATGTCGGCATAATCCGGGTCCGGAAGGAAGCCGTTTTCTTTCATCCCGGTGATGCCGCGAAGGCCCGTTCCGCGCAGGAGGTTCAGAATCAGGGTTTCCGCGTTGTCGTTGGCATTGTGCGCCACGGCTACGCCTTCATAACCGAACTCCCGGCACAGTTGTCCGAACCAGCGGTAACGCAGCCGGCGGGCGGCCATTTCCACGGAAATGCCCTGCTCCTGGGCAAAGGCCCTGGTGTCGAAGCGCTTGACATGGCAGGGGATGCCGTGCTCCGCGGCCCAGGCCCGTACGTGGGCTTCGTCGGCGTCACTCTCGTCCCCGCGGAGCGAAAAGTTGCAGTGTGCAACGGCGAAAGGCCCGCCGCTGAGGCGGACCTTTTCGGCCAGGCACATGGAGTCGATTCCTCCGCTGACGGCAAGCAGCAGCATCAGTGATTGTGGGTGATGGTATAAGTGAAGCCGAACTCCAGATATTCCTTGAACTGGACACCCTTGGAGTCCGCTACGCCGTCCTTGTCGGTGTCACGTACGATGACACGGGGGTCGTAGATGAGGTTGGTGCTCAGGGTGAGGGCGAAGAACTTGCGCAGTTTCCAGTATATTTTGTTGTCCCAGGTGATGCGGGGTTCTATTTTGGGAGTGAGGTAGTTGTAGAAAAGGGTGACCTGCGTGGTGTAGGAGAAGGCATCATTGATGACCCAGGCCATGTCGGCCTTGATCTGGGCGCCGAATTCCATGCGTACCGGGCGGTAGTTGTCCCCGACGGCCTCATCCAGACCGTCCGAACGCAAATCCATGCCATAGGTTTTCCTCAGTTCGGGAATGCCCACGATCACGGCGCCTCCGGACAGGGGTGCCACGTTCAGGGAGAACCAGGGAGCGGGCGTCCACAGGGCACCGATACCGATATCGATGTAGGCCGGGGCGAAGAGGCCGGACTTGAGCGTACGGGCGTTGAGCCAGTCCTGGACGGTGGGCTCTTCGACGCCGCTGCTCTTCGGGGTGCCGTAGGCGTAGTTGTTGTCGAACTGCGTCTTGAAGTCGAAACTGGCCGAATAGGCGAGGTTCTTCACCGGCGTCTCATAGCCCCACTTGGCCTCGAAATAAATGCGGTCCTTGTTCTTTTGGAGGATGGGTTTGTCGGCACTGTACAGGAAGCCGTAGTCCAACTGCAAGCGGTTCACGCCCCGTAGTTTGCCTTTTTCGAATTTGCTGGTCAGGTCGATGTTTCCGGCCAGGGAGACATTGTTGTAACCGCCGGCGACCCACTGGGAGAGATAGGTCTGTCCAAAGTTGATGTTCGTCAGCAGGGTGGTGTTCCAGTAACGGGGCTTTTTGGCCGTTTCGGGAACATCCTCGGCCGCACTCAGGGCGGCGGCAGCCTCTGCGGCCGCCTCCTGGGTATTCTGGGCCTGCACCGCCAGGGATGCGGCCACCAGGCCGATGATAAGGAATAACTTCTTCTTCATGGTTTCACTACTTTTTAAGCGGGGCTAGTAAGAGCGGGCGAAGAGGACCCTCTGGTGGGAAGGCTTGCCGGTATAGATGCACTTGCCTTCTTCCATGCATACGGCGCTGTCCACGGGGATGCAGCGGATGGTGGCCTTTGTCTCTTCCTGGATCTTGGCTTCGGTTTCGGCCGTTCCGTCCCAGTGGCACAAGAGGAAACCGCCCTTCTCGATCTCGACCTTGAACTCTTCCCAACTGTCCACCTTGCGGATGGAGGCGTCGCGGAAGGCCAGGGCTTTGTTGTAGATGGTTTTCTGGATGTCGTCCAGCAGGTCGATGATGCGGTCTTCGAGGCCTTCGAGGGGTTCGGAGATTTTTTCCAGCGTGTCGCGGCGGGCTACTTCCACCGTGCCGTTCTGCAGGTCGCGGGGACCCATGGCCAGGCGCACCGGGACGCCCTTGAGTTCCCATTCGGCAAACTTGAAGCCGGGACGGAGGGTGTCGCGGTCGTCAATTTCCACCGTGTGGCCCTTCGCATCCAGGACTTTCTTGAGTTGATACATCTTGTCCAGGACGGCGTTGCGTTCCTCATCGCTCTTGTAGATGGGAACCATCACTACCTGGATCGGGGCCAGGGCAGGCGGGAGGACCAGGCCGTTGTCGTCTCCGTGGGACATGATGAGGGCGCCCATCAGGCGGGTGCTCACGCCCCAGGACGTGGCCCAGACATAGTCCTGCTTGCCTTCCTTGTTGGTGAAGGTGACGTCGAAACTCTTGGCGAAATTCTGGCCCAGGAAGTGGGAGGTGCCGGCCTGGAGGGCCTTGCCGTCCTGCATGAGGGCCTCGATGGTCATGGTGTCCAGGGCGCCGGCAAACCGCTCACCGGGGCTCTTGTGCCCTACCACGACGGGGAGGGCCATCACCTCGCGGGCGAATTTGGCATAGATGTTGACCATCTGCTCTTTGCGGGCTTCGGCCTCCTGGGCGGTGGCGTGGGCGGTGTGGCCTTCCTGCCAGAGGAATTCCGCCGTCCGGAGGAACAGGCGGGTGCGCATTTCCCAGCGTACGACATTGCACCACTGGTTGCACAGGATGGGAAGGTCTCTCCAACTGTGAACCCAATTCTTATAGGTGTTCCAGATAATGGTCTCCGAGGTGGGGCGGACGATGAGTTCTTCTTCCAACTTGGCCTCCGGGTCCACCACGATGCCGTTGCCTGCCGGATCGTTCATGAGCCGGTGGTGCGTGACCACGGCGCATTCCTTGGCGAATCCGGCGACATGTTCGGCCTCACGGCTGAAGAAAGACTTGGGGATGAAGAGCGGGAAATAGGCGTTCTTGACGCCGGTCTCCTTGAACATCCCGTCCAGGATGTGCTGCATCTTTTCCCAGATGGCATAGCCATAGGGTTTGATGACCATGCAGCCGCGGACGGCGGACTGTTCGGCCAAATCAGCTTTTACGACCAGGTCGTTATACCACTGAGAGTAGTTTTCTTCGCGTTTGGTTACCTCTTTTGCCATAATAAATATTTGTTTTTTTTCGTTTTTGTGCTTAATATTGCCTCCAGAATGGACTGCAAGGTATTAAAATTGCAGTATACCCCTTTCAAGCCCGGAGAACCCGGGTGCAAAGATACTTATTTTTATTGGATTAAAGGAGGTACTGACGATGAAAAAGAGTTTTTTGGCCTATGCCGTTGCGGCTTTTGCCGCCCTGGGCTGCTCTTCCGTGAGCCAGCTTCAGACACGAGTCTATGATGACGGTGTCTATTCCCGTCCTTCTGTTGTTCCCGCAGCCCAGGTGGCCGCGGCGGATTCCGATTTGGATAATCTCCTTGCAGAGAGCAAGCAATCCCAAGCCTATATAATCAACAGCCAGGGAGATACCCTGGTGGTACCGGCAGGCAAGAAGGTGCAGTTTACAAACACGACGGATCTTGTCGTCACCGACTCGCCGTCCTGGATGTACGGTTATCCCTGGGCATACAGCCCCTGGTATTTCCGCGATTTCTATTACTGGCACAGCCCGTGGTTCTACAATTCGTGGTATTTCGACCGTTGGGCGTGGGATCCGTGGTACTATGACTATTGGTATTACCACCCTTACTATCCCTTCAGGGCCTATAGTTGGTCGTTCTGGTACGATCCTTTCTTCGGCCCCCGGTATCATCACGCCTGGTATGGCCATCCTTATTACTACGGCGGCTATTACTACGGTCCCGTATGGGGCGGTGGCGGGCTTGTCCACAAAACCCCCTATGCCGGGCAGTCCTTCGCCCGCGGCGGGGCTTCCCGCTCGGCCGGCCGCAGCCTGACAGATCGTCACGCTTCGTCCCGCAGTCGGACCGGATCGGCCACCAAGGCCACTTCTTCCGGCCGTTCCGGCATCACCACCCGTTCGGCCTCCGGCCGTTCCGGCGTGAGCACCCGTTCCGGTGTCACCAGCCGCAGCGCTTCCTCGGTGTCCCGCCGTGCGGCGCCGGTCACCCGCTCCTCTTCCGTGAGCGGAAGCACCGCCGGCAGCCGCTCTTCCGGCAGCGTCACCCGTTCCTCCGGCGGCAACGGATCCTACCGTTCCTCCGGCAGCGCCACCCGCTCTTCCGGCGGCACCGGGTCCTACCGCTCTTCCGGCAGCACCGGATCCTACCGTTCCTCCGGCAGCGGCGCATACCGTTCCTCGGGCAGCGGGTCCTATCGCTCTTCCGGCTCTTCGTCCCGCTCCTCTTCCGGCGGCAGTTATTCCGGCGGCAGCAGCGTCCGTTCTTCGGGCGGCAGTTACTCCGGCGGCGGCTATTCGGGCGGCGGCGGTTCCCGCTCCTCCGGTGGCGGTTATTCCGGTGGCGGCAGTTCCCGTTCCTCCGGCGGACGCCGATAACTTTCAAAAAAGACTTCGAACATGAAAAGGATATTGACCTTCATTTTGGGAACGGCCGTCACAGTGGCGGCCGCTGCCCAGGACTGGCAGGATGCCCGTTTTTTTGCTGAGAACAATTATGTCGGCACGGCCCGTACCCTGGGCATGGGCAATGCCGTGACCGCCATCGGCGGAGACCCCGGTTCCATTTCCATCAACCCGGCCGGCTCTTCCGTGGCGTCCTATTCCCAGTTTGTGATCAGCCCCGGTTTCACCCTCTCCACCACCAATGCCAGCGGCGTTGTGGCGCAGGGAAATGCCAGTGCCATCGGCCTCGGTGATGCCGTCCACACCAATTATGGCCGCTTTACCCTTCCCAATGTAGGGGCCATTTTCACGGTCAACACCGGCCGCCGTTCTGGCTGGAAGCGTACCTCCTTCGGTTTCGTGCTCAACGCCACCAATAACTACACCGGGCGTTTCAATGCATCGGGTGTCAATGCCGACAATTCCTATGCCGCCTCCCTGGCTTCTTCGGCCGAAGGGTATTCGGAAACCGTGCTCGGTTCCGAGAGTTGGTGGTATGACGGGGGCGATATCGCCCGCATGCCCAAGTGGGTGGACATGATGGGTTACCGCGCCGGCATGTTCAACGGCATTCCCGGCGATGCAGGCCGCTATCAGGCCATCACGGAAGTGCGGGATGCCGCCGGCAACTGCTGGCTGGCCGCCCCGCTGTACCAGAAATACGGACAGCAGTCCTACGGCAACAAGTATGATGTCGTGTTCAATTTCTCGGCCGACTATGAAGACAAATTCTACATCGGCATCAATCTCGGACTGACGTCGCTTTCCTACAGGATGTCGGAATATTTCTCCGAGGCTCCCGACAATCCCGACGATTTCCCCGTCATCGAATATACCGATGGTACGCGGGCTGCCTTCAACAGCCTTCAGATGAAGCACAGTTACACGCTCCGCGGAAACGGCGTCTATGTCAAGGCCGGTTTGCTGTGGCGTCCCTTGGCCGGTCTTCGGCTGGGTGCCGCCGTCCAGTCTCCCACCATCATGAGTTATACGGCCCGTCAGGCCTTCTCCGGCGAGGTTCTCATGACCGGAAAGAGCCTGGTGCCTTCCACCACACCGGAAGACTCCTGGACCTTCCGCATGCAGGAGCCCTGGCGCTTCAATGTGGGTGCCGCCTACAGTTTCGGTAGCCTCGCCGTCCTCAGTGCCGACTATGAACTGGCCAGTTACAAGAGCATCCGTTACCGTTCTTCCGACAGTTCGATGCCGCAGTATCTGTCCGATGCCAATGCCGATATCCAGGATGCCCTGGGAATGGCTCACCAACTGCGCGTAGGTGTGGAGGTGAAGCCCACGGCCGACTTCTCGCTCCGTGCGGGCTACAACCTGGTCACCTACGGCCAGCGGAACTGGCTGGAGGAAGACTGGAGCGTTACGCCTCTCACCTCTGCGGAGAAGATGTCCCTTTGCAAGCACAATGTCTCCGTCGGTGCCGGTTACTCGTTCGGCTCGTTCTTCCTGGATGCCGCCTTCCGCTTCCGAATCGTTCCCAAGGAATACATGATGCCTTACCATTATTATGGTTATGACAGCAGTTTCACCAACAAGTACGTGGATTGGAGCATCCTTACCCCGGAAGTGGAAATCAAGCCCAATGCGATGGACATTGTCCTCACGGCGGGATGGCGCTTCTAAAGCCCGATAATCTGCCATTTTGTCAGCAAAGAACCGCTGGCACGAAGTTCGATAAAACTAAGGCGTCGCCCGATGAGGGTGGCGCCTTTATGGTAGAATAAATTTAAAAGAAATAACAGTTATGGGAAAAATTATCGGTATCGACCTGGGAACGACTAATTCCTGCGTCGCAGTGATGGAAGGCAATCAGCCTACTGTCATCATCAACAACGAGGGGCAGCGCACCACCCCTTCCGTGGTGGCTTTCACCGATGGCGGTGAGCGTAAGATCGGCTCTCCGGCCAAGCGTCAGGCTATCACCAACCCCAACAACACCGTGTTCTCCATCAAGCGTTTCATGGGTGAAACGTACGATCAGGTGAACACCGAGGTTTCCCGCGTTCCCTACAAGGTGGTACGCGGAGAGAACAACACCCCCCGCGTGGACATCAATGGCAAACTCTATACGCCTCAGGAGATTTCGGCCATGATTCTTCAGAAGATGAAGAAGACGGCGGAAGAATACCTGCGCCAGGATGTCACGGAGGCCGTTATCACGGTTCCGGCCTATTTCTCCGACTCGCAGCGCCAGGCTACCAAGGAAGCCGGCCGCATCGCCGGTCTGGATGTGAAGCGTATCATCAACGAGCCCACGGCTGCCGCCCTGGCCTATGGTCTGGATAAGAAGGACAAGGACATGAAGGTGGCTGTGTACGACCTCGGCGGCGGTACCTTCGATATCTCCATCCTGCAACTGGGCGACGGCGTGTTCGAGGTCCTTTCCACCAACGGTGACACCCACCTCGGCGGTGACGACTTCGACCAGGTCATCATCGACTGGCTGGCCGCGGAATTCGCCTCCGAGAACGGCGGCATCGACCTCAAGAAAGACCCTATGGCCCTCCAGCGTCTGAAGGAAGCCGCCGAAAAGGCCAAGATCGAACTCTCCAGCCAGACCTCCACGGAAATCAACCTTCCGTACATCATGCCGGTGGACGGCGTGCCCAAGCACCTGGCCAAGACGCTCACCCGCGCCAAGTTCGAGCAACTTTCCGACGCCCTGTTCCAGCGCAGCATCGCTCCTTGCCGCCAGGCACTGGCCGATGCGCACCTGAATCCTTCCGACATTGACGAGGTTCTCCTCGTGGGCGGCAGCACCCGTATCCCTTATGTCCAGGAACTGGTGAAGAACTTCTTCGGCAAAGAGCCCAACAAGAGCGTGAATCCCGACGAGGTGGTCGCCATCGGCGCCTCCATCCAGGGCGGTGTTCTCGCAGGTGATGTGAAGGACGTGCTTCTTCTGGATGTCACTCCGCTCAGCCTCGGTATCGAGACCCTCGGCGGCGTCATGACCAAGCTTATCGAGTCCAACACCACCATCCCGGCCAAGAAGAGCCAGGTCTTCTCCACCGCGGCCGACAACCAGCCCGGCGTAGAGATCCGCGTGCTCCAGGGCGAGCGCCCCATGGCCAAGGACAACAAGCAGATCGGCATCTTCCACCTGGACGGCATCGCTCCGGCACCCCGTGGCGTACCTCAGATTGAAGTGACCTTCGATATCGACGCCAACGGTATCCTCAACGTGTCCGCCGTGGACAAGGCTACCGGCAAGGAGCAACACATCCGCATCGAGGCCTCCAGCGGCCTGTCCGACGCCGAAATCCAGCGCATGCGTGACGAGGCCAAGGCCAACGAAGCCGCCGACAAGGCCGAGAAGGAGCGCATCGACAAAATCAACAACGCCGACGCCCTCACCTTCCAGGCCGAGAAGTTCCTCAAGGAGAACGGCGACAAGGTCCCTGCCGATGTCAAGAGCGAAGTGGAGCAGAACTGCAACCTCCTCAAGGAGGCCGTCAAAGCCCAGAACCTGGCCGATATCGACCGCTATTCCGAGGCGCTGAACAAAGCCTTCGAGAAGATGTACCAGGCCGGCCAGCAAGGCCAGGCAGGCCCTCAAGGCGGCCCCCAGGGACCGTTCCAGGGTGGCCCTCAGGGTCCTTTCAACGGCGGTCCTCAGCCCGGTCCGCAGGACCAGGGTCCCGATGAGCAGTAATCGCTGACGGTAAGAATTGATTTGAGGCCGGCCTGAGGGTCGGCCTTTATCGTGCCATCGGCCCTCCTTTTCCTGCGGATTCCAGGGAGAAAATACGTATCTTTGTCAAGATTAAGATTCGCAAGAACCATGAGACCGTCATTCACCCACATGAGAGGGATTGTTTTTTCCCTGGCAATTCTCAGCATTTTGGTGCCGTCCTGTACGCAGCGTCAGGCGGCAGGGGACTCGTACTGGGCGGAAAGGGCCGACATTGCTTCGGCCGCCCTTGTCAAGTATTTCTGGAACGCCGACAAGCAGTATTTCAATTACGACAGCGCTTCGGATACCACCTTTCATTACTGGCCCCAGGCGCATGCGCTGGACGTGCTGACAGACGGATATCTTCGCAGCGCCGGTTCTGACATCCTGAATCTTTACGCCCGGTGGTATGAGGGCGTTCCTGCCGCCAACGGCGGGCGTTTCTGGAACCCGTATTATGACGATATGGAATGGAACGGCATTGCTGCGCTCCGTGTGTACAAGGCAACGGGAGACAGCCGTTTCCTGGAGGCGGCCCGTCAGTTATGGCAGGACATCATTCCCGCGTGGAACGACAGGGGCGGCGGTGGCATGACCTGGAAAAAAGGGATGGAATGGAGCAAAAACGCCTGTTCCAACGGTCCGGCCGCCATCCTCGCCGCAAGGCTCTACGGGGAACTGAAGCGGGAAGAAGACTTGCAGTGGGCCCGGCGGATTTACGCATGGGAGAAAGAGCACCTTTTCGACAACGGGGCGGTCTATGACAATCTCAACGGGGATACCGGAGAGATTGCCCGCTTCTGCCTCACCTATAATCAGGGAACCTTCATCGGCGCGGCCGTCGAACTGTATCGGCTCACCGGAGACAGGACATATATTGACGACGCCGTCCTTGCCGCCGATTACACTTTGGACCATCTCACGGTGAAGGGCGACATCCTTCAGAGCGAGGGCGCCGGTGACGGCGGCATCTTCAAGGGAATCTTTGTCAGATACTTCACGCAACTTATCCGGGAGGGGAACCTGCCGGAGGCAACCCGGGCGCGGTATGTCACGTTCCTGCGGAACAATGCCGAGACCCTGTGGCAGCAGGGGAACAACGGCGGTCGCTTCGGCCCCGACTGGCGGGAAAAGCCCGGCGATCCTTCGCCGATGACCCCGCAACTGAGCGGCTGCATGCTCCTGGAGGCGATGGCCCTTCTGGAGCGGGAGGGTTATCTGGACCACAGCGGCAATCCGCTCTTCGCGGGCTGGTACGCCGACCCTGAAGGCATCGTCTTCGACCATACCTGCTGGATTTATCCCACCTGGTCCCAGCCCTTTGGGGAACAACTTTTCATGGACGCATTCTCATCCACGGATCTCGTTCACTGGACCAGGCACCGGAAGGTTATTTCACAGGAGGACATTCCGTGGTTGCGGCAGGCCCTGTGGGCTCCTTCCGTCGTAGAAAAGGACGGAACCTACTATCTTTTCTTCGGCGGCAACGACATGCACGAGAAAGGGGAGGGCGGCATCGGCGTCGCCGTTTCCGACAACCCGGCCGGTCCGTTCAAGGACGCCCTCGGCCGGCCTCTCATCGACGAGGTGGTCAACGGCGCGCAGCCCATCGACCAGTACGTGTTCCTGGACGACGACGGGACGTATTATATGTACTACGGCGGCTGGCGGCACTGCAATATGGTAAAACTGGGGGATGACCTGATGAGCCTTGTCCCGTTCGAGGACGGACAGGTTTACAAGGAAATCACTCCCGAGGGGTATGTAGAGGGTCCGTTTATGCTCAAGCGCGACGGAATCTACTATTTCATGTGGAGCGAAGGCGGTTGGACGGGGCCGGACTATCACGTAGCCTACGCCATGGCCGACAATCCTTTCGGCCCCTTTGAGCGCATCGGAACCATTCTGGAGTCGGACCCGGCGGTGGCTACGGGCGCAGGACACCATTCCGTCATCAAAGGGACGGGGAAGGATGAGTATTACATCATCTATCACCGGCATCCGCTGGGGGCAAGGGACGGCAACAACCGCGTCGTCTGCATCGAAAGACTGTATTTCGATGAAAACGGCCATATTCTTCCCGTCAAGATCAGTTTTGAGGGAGTGAGCGCAGCAAAACTGTAGGATTCCTCACTTCAGTTCCACCGCTTTCCCGGCCCGGAAACGGATGCTCTTTCGCTTGTCGCCCCAGCGCACGACCGCTTTCCCGCCGGCATCCGGCACGATCCTGGCGGAGACCATGCGTCCTTCCTTCCAGGTGATGTCCACTGTGAAGCCACCCCGGGCCCGGAGGCCCTTCACCTCGCCGTCGGCCCAGGAGGAGGGGAGGGCGGGAAGCAGATGGATTTCTCCCGCATGAGACTGGAGCAGCATCTCGGCGATGCCTGCCGTCCCGCCGAAATTCCCGTCAATCTGGAAGGGCGGATGGGTGTCGAAGAGGTTGTCCTGCGTGGATTTCCCGAGGAGGGCATCGACATTGGCCCCGGCCTCCTCCCCGTCGTGGAGGCGGGCGTAGAAGTTGATGAGCCAGGCGCGGCTCCAGCCGGTATAGGAGCCCTGCCGGGTGAGCGGGTCCTCGTTGTAGAAACGCCTCCGCGCGATGGTGCGCTGGGCGGCGGCGAAGAGTTCCGGCTCCTTTTCGGTGATGAGGGTCCCCGGATAGAGGGCGAAAAGATGCGACATGTGGCGGTGCCCCGGCTCCACTTCCTCGTAGTCCTCAATCCATTCCTGCAGGGTTCCGTATCGTTTCCCGATGCGCAGGGGCGGCAGTTTGGACAGGGCCCCGGAGACTTCTTTCGCGAAGGCGGGGTCGTCCCCGAGGATGTCACAGGCCTCGAGGCAGGCACGGAAGAGTTCGGCCGCAATCTCGATGTCCATCGTGGCCGAGTAGGTGAGGTTGTACACCCCGCCGTCCGGCATCCGGTAGATGTTCTCGGGTGAGTTGGACGGTGCGGTGGCCAGGTGCCCGTTCTTGTCGGTAACCATGAATGAGAGGAGGAATTCGGCCGCCTCCTTCATGGCGGGATAGGCCTGGGTGCGGAGATAGTCCCTGTCGAGCGTGAAGCGGTAGTGCTCCCACAGATGGAGGGTGAGCCAGGGACCGGCGATGGGGAAAGTGCCCCAGCCCACGCCGTCGCTGATGGAGGTGTGGCCGAAGGGGTCGGAGACATGGTTCACAGTCCATCCCCTGGCGCCGAAGGTCTTGCGGGCGGTGATGCGCCCGGGAACCCGGATGGCGTTGATCCAGTTCGAGAAGGGAAGGACCGTCTCGGAGAGGTTGCATACCTCGGCGGGCCAGTAGTTCATCTGGATGTTGATGTTCGTATGGTAGTCGGCGTTCCACGCGGCGTTGATGTCCTCGTTCCAGATGCCCTGGAGGTTGGCAGGCAGTCTCCCCGGCGCGCGGGAGGACCCGGCGAGAAGGTAACGGCCGTATTGGAAGTAGAGGGCGGCGAGGCCGGGGTCGGAAACCCCTTCGCGCACCCTGGCAAGCCGCTCGTCGGTGGGGACCTCGCAGAGGGCGGGGTCTCCGAGCGATAGGCTCACGCGTTCCATCATGGCGCGGTGCGCGGCTTCATGGCGGGACAGGAGCCCCTTGAAGTCCTCTCCCCGGGCGGCCCCCAGTTGCGCGGCGCAGCGCTCCATGGGGTCGATGCTCCTGTCGAAATCCAACTTCTCCACGTTGTAATCCGTGTTCATCGCCACGAGGACCGTCACCTCGTCGGCGTCTTCGACATAGATGGCGTTGCCGGCGGCGGTGAGCCGGCCACCCTTGTTCAGGGCCTGGATCCGCCCGGCGAAGCGCATGTGCGCCCCGGCCTTGCCGCCGCCTTGGCGGGGAAGGTCGATGATTTGCCCGCTGACCGCCAGGATACCGTCCCCGTCGGGACAGGCGGCGGCGTTCTCCGCCCGCTCGTAACTGAGCCGGAAGGAGAGGGCTCCGGGGCGGTCGGCCGAAAGACGGACCACGAGCACATCATCGGGCGCGGAGGCGAAGACCTCGCGGGTGAAAGTGACCTCCCCGGCCTTGAACGCGGTGGTGTTGACGCCCCGCATAAGGTCCAGCGAACGCCGGTAGAGGGCGATACCGTCCGGGTAGAATGCCGCTGCGTCCTTCGTCCCCCTTTCGAAGAAATCCAGGTGCAGTTCCCCGAAGGTCTGGTAGGAGCGGATGCGCATCGGATCCCCGGCGAGGGTTTTCTGCGCCAGGGCGTTGGCCTCGGCAATCTGTCCGTCCAGAAGCAGCCGCTGGATCTGCGGCATGATGGAGGCGGCGTCGGCATTGCCGTCCTCGGGGCATCCGGCCCAGAGGCTCTCTTCGTTGAGTTGGATGGTCTCGTTCCAGGGATTGCCGTACACCATGGCGCCGATGCGCCCGTTCCCCACGGGCAGGGCCTCGTTCCAGGTGGCGGCGCACTGCCGGTACCACAGGGTGTTTTGCATTCCCTGCGCCGCTGCGGGCAGGGTGAGGATGGCGCAAGCCATCAGAATCAGCCATTTTTTCATACTCGCAAGATACATATTTCATGGCTGAATCGCAAATCCCGAAAAAAGTTGTATCTTCACACAACATGTTCTTACGATCTTTGTCCTGTGGCTGCTCCCGCCCGCCAGGGCGTCTTCCGTCATTTCCCGGATGGGATGATTCTTGCAAGTGATGGAAAAGTTGAATGCTTTTTTGGCGGAAAATGTGTAAATTTGCAGATTGGAAATTAAAATGATCGAAGATATGAGACTGAATCGTGTATTTCTTACCCTTGCCGCCGTGGCCCTTACCGTAGGGGCCCAGGCACAGAATAACGGAGAGGCTGTCCAGAACGCCCAGTTGCAGTTGGAGCAGGCCCGCCAGGATGTGGAATCGGCCCAGGAGAAGGCCAAAATCCAGACCAAGGACGCCCAGCGACAGATCAATCGGCTGGAAAAGGAGGCCGACGTTTACAAGGAGCAGGTGAATGAAGGCAAAAAGACCCTTCAACTCCAGAAAAAAACCCTGACCGCCAAGAAAGACGTAATCAAGGCCAAGAAGAATTCCCTCAAGATAGAGAAGAAGAACCGCAAGGCCGAAGGCGGCCTGAACGCCCAGGACAAACTGGTCATCTCACAACTGGAGGATGAACTGAAAACCCTCGAATCGGATTACAAATCGGCCGAAAGGGAATACAAGAAAGCCGAATCCAAGGTAAACCAGAGCAAGAAATCCCTCAAGGAGGTCCAGACCCAGATCAAGGCTGCCAAGAAGGACATCGCGGCCGCCAAGAAGGAAGTGAGGGCTGCCAAGAAGGTGGAATCGGCCAGCGAGAAGGCCGTGAAGGCGGCCCGGAAGGCCGAAGAGGCGGTTGTTGACACATTAATCACGAAGTAAGGCATGGGAAGAATCATCCTGACCGGCGACCGTCCTACCGGCAAACTGCATCTGGGGCACTATGTGGGAAGCCTTCGCAACCGTGTGCTGCTGCAGAATGAGGGGAATTATGAGCGGATGTTCGTCTTTATTGCAGACGTCCAGGCCCTTACCGACAATGCCGACAACCCGGAGAAGGTGCGTCAGAATATCATCGAGGTAGCCCTCGACTACCTTTCCTGCGGCCTGGATCCGGAGAAAGTCACCATTTTCATCCAGAGCCAGATTCCGGAACTGCACGAGATGACGCAGTTCTTCTCCAACCTGGTGACGGTGCAGCGCCTGCAGCGCAACCCCACCGTGAAGTCGGAGATGGCCATGCGCGGTTACAACGGAGAGTCCGAAGACAACAACCAGCGCGGCCTTCCCGTCGGCTTTTTCACCTATCCCATCTCCCAGGCGGCCGATATCTGCGCCTTCAAGTCCACCACCGTTCCGGTAGGCGAGGACCAGGAGCCCATGATCGAGCAGTGCCGTGAGATTGTCCGGAGTTTCAACGGTACCTACAAGTGCGACGTGCTGGTGGAGCCGGAGATTCTCCTTCCCAGCAACCTTGTATGCCGCCGTCTTCCCGGGACGGACGGAAAGGCCAAGATGTCTAAGTCCCTCGGGAACTGCATCTATCTTTCCGACACCCCCAAGGACATGGAACAGAAGGTCAAGGGCATGTTCACGGACCCGGGCCACCTCCGCGTGGAAGATCCCGGCAAGGTGGAAGGCAACTGCGTGTTCACCTATCTGGACGCATTCTGCGAGGCCGATGACTTTGTCAAGTTCTGGCCGGACTACAACAACCTGGACGAACTCAAGGACCATTACCGCCGTGGCGGTCTGGGAGACATGAAGTGCAAGAAGTTCCTCATCAATGTCCTCAACGACCGTCTGGAGCCCATCCGCGCCCGGCGTCATGCCTATGAGCAGGACATCCCCGAGGTGTACAACATCCTCCGCAAGGGCTCCGAGGCTGCCCGTGAGGTGGCCGCCCGCACCCTCCACGAGATGAAGGATGCCATGAAAATCAACTACTTCGACGATGCCGCCCTCATTGCAGAGCAGGCTGCCAAATATCGTAATGAGTAATACCAAAAAGAGAAACTTCCCCGTACAGGGCATGGGGTGCGCCGCCTGCGTAGCACGTGTGGAAAGCGCCCTGAAGAATGCCAAGGGTGTCTGCAGCGCTTCCGTGAGCCTGGCTTCCAACAGCGCGCTGGTGGAGTATGACGCCTCGGTAACCACTCCGGGAGAACTCCGCCAGGCCGTGAAGGATGCCGGCTACGACATGCTGGTGGAAGGCTCCGAAGACGAAGCCGACCAACAGGCCGAGGCCGAAAGGGCCTCAGCCTATCACGCGCTGCGCACCGACACCATCCTGGCCGTCGCCGGGGCTGCCCTGGTAATGGTCATCGGGATGGGGTTCAAGGATTTCCCCTACAAAGGGTTTGTATTGTGGGCCCTGGCCACACCGGTTGTCTTCTGGTGCGGCCGCCGTTTTTTCCGGGCGGGATTCCGTTCTCTCCTTCACGGCAGTGCCAATATGGACACGCTGGTGGCCCTTTCCGTGAGCATTTCCTACCTGTTCAGCGTTTTCAACCTGCTGTTCCCGCAGGTCTGGACCGCCCGGGGGCTGGAACCGCACCTGTACTTCGAATCTTCCACCATGATCGTGGCCTTCATTCTGGTCGGCCGCCTTCTGGAAGAAAGGGCGAAGCACAGCACGACGGCTGCAATCCGCGGCCTGATGGACCTGCAGCCGGTCCGTGCCGTACAGCCCGGCGAAGTGCTGCCGGTGAGGCCCGGAGAAAGAATTCCGGCCGACGGAATCGTCCTCGACGGCCGTTCCGAGGTGGATGAGAGCATGCTTACCGGCGAATCGGCCCCGGTCGTAAAGCAGAAAGGGGACAAGGTTTATACCGGTACGCTGAATAAGAGCGGAATCCTTAATGTAAAAGCCGAGAAAAGCGGAAAGGACACCATCCTGTCGGCCATTATCCGGATGGTCAGGGAGGCGCAGGGAACCAAGGCCCCGGTTCAGAACCTGGTCGATAAAATCGCTGCGGTGTTCGTTCCCGTGATTATCGGAATCGCCCTCCTGACGCTCCTGTGCTGGTGCATCTGGGGAGGCGCGGACGGCCTCACCCTGGGACTTCTGAACATGGTGACCGTGCTCGTGATCGCCTGCCCCTGCTCCCTCGGACTTGCCACTCCCACGGCCATCATCGCCGCGGTCGGAAACGGCGCTTCCCACGGAATTCTCATCAAAGATGCCGAGAGCCTGCAAACCGCCGCCAAAGTCAATGCGGTCGTCCTTGACAAAACCGGCACCCTCACCGAGGGCTTTCCTGCCGATAAACTGCGTGAAACCTCTCCCCAGGCGGTGCGTGAACTGCAGGAAATGGGCATGCAGGTGCATCTGCTCAGCGGCGACAAGCCCGAAGCCGTCCGGAAAGTGGCCGATGCCTGCGGTATCACGCTTCTCCGCGCCTGCGTTTTCCCCGGCGACAAACTGGATTATGTCAAGCGCTTGCAGGCAGAGGGAAAGGTGGTCGCCATGACCGGGGACGGCATCAACGATTCCGCCGCCCTTGCCCAGGCCGACCTCAGCATCGCCATGGGAGGCGGCTCCGACATCGCCATCAATGCCGCGCAGGCGACCATCGTATCGGCCGACCCTGCAAGGATTGTGAGCCTGGTACGGCTTTCCAAGCGGACGGTGCGCATTATCCGGGAAAACCTCTTCTGGGCCTTCTTCTACAATGTTCTGGCCGTTCCCGCGGCCGCCCTGGGCCTGCTGAATCCCATGATAGCGGCCGCCTGCATGGCCCTGAGCAGCATCTGCGTCGTCACCAATTCCCTGAGACTGAGAAAATAAAAAAAACCGACTCTCTGTTTGAGAGCCGGATTCTTTTGCATTTGTTTTGCAGGACTTACTCGGCCTTGCCGTTGGAGCCCAGCACGTTCACGATTTTGTGCACGTAGAGTTTCTTCATCTCGTCGCGGGCGGGACCCAGGTACTTGCGGGGGTCGAACTCGCCGGGCTTCTCGTTGAAGACCTTGCGCACGGCGGCGGTCATGGCGAGACGGCTGTCGCTGTCGATGTTGATCTTGCAGACGGCGCTCTTGGCGGCTTCGCGGAGCTGTTCCTCGGGGATACCTACTGCATCGGGCAGTTTGCCGCCGTTGGCGTTGATGATGTCAACATACTCCTGCGGAACGGAGCTGGAGCCGTGGAGAACGATGGGGAAGCCGGGAAGTTTCTTCTCGATCTCGTGCAGGACGTTGAAAGCAAGCGGCGGGGGAACCAGACGGCCGGTCTTGGGGTCGCGGGTGCACTGCTCGGGCTTGAACTTGTAAGCACCGTGGCTGGTGCCGATGGAGATGGCCAGGCTGTCGCAGCCGGTACGGGTGGCGAAGTCGATCACTTCCTCCGGACGGGTGTAGTGGGATTCCTCGGCGGAAACCTCGTCTTCCACACCGGCCAGAACGCCCAGTTCGGCCTCTACGGTGACGTCGTACTGGTGGGCGTACTCAACGACCTTCTTGGTGAGGGCGATGTTCTCCTCGTAAGGGAGGGAGGAGGCGTCGATCATCACGGAACTGAAGCCCATGTCCACGCAGCTCTTGCACAGTTCGAAACTGTCGCCGTGGTCCAGGTGGAGAACAATCTGGGGGTGCTCCCAACCCAGTTCCTTGGCATATTCCACAGCACCTTCCGCCATGTAGCGGAGAAGGGTCTGGTTGGCGTAGTTACGGGCACCCTTGGAAACCTGGAGAATCACAGGGCTCTTGGTCTCTGCGCTGGCCTGGATGATGGCCTGAAGTTGCTCCATGTTGTTGAAATTGAATGCGGGAATGGCGTAACCGCCGGCAACGGCCTTCTTGAACATCTCGCGGGTGTTCACAAGACCTAATTCTTTATAAGAAACCATAGTTTTATTGAGTTAATAACTGAATTACTATCGATTCGCAAATTTACTCATTTTTGAAAACATTTCAAAAGTTTTAAAAGACTTCCGGCAGGCCGAGGTCCTTGAAGGTGCGGGGAGCGGGAACGCCGGGCAGCGGTTTGCGGTCCTTGATCTGCTCCAGGGCCACCTGCACGGCTTTTTCCAGTTGCTCGTCAGTTCCGGCGAATTCCTTGACGGGGTCGTTGTCCAGGAGGATGTCGGGATCTACGCCGTGGTTCTCCACGATCCACTGGCCGGTGGCGGCGTCGTAGTTGGTGAAGAAGGGTACGCGGACATCGGTGCCGTCCACATACGGCAGCGGCCCGCTGATGCCCACGATGCCGCCCCAGGTGCGCGTGCCGATGACCGTGCCCAGGTTGTTGGCCTTGAAACTCCACGGGAAGAGGTCTCCGTCAGAGGCGGAATACTTGTTGATGAGCAGCACCTTGGGACCGGTGTGCGTCCCTTCGGGAACGGTGCCCGTGAGATTGGAGCCGCGGCGCATGGTCATGCGATAGACATGGCGCTGCAGGCGCTCGATAATCATCGGGGAAATGTTGCCGCCGCCGTTGGCGCGGTCATCGATGATGAGGGCTTCCTTGTCCAACTGGGGATAGTAGTAGCGAGCCCATTCGTTGAGGCCTTCCGGCCCCATGTCGGGGATGTAGATATAGCCCACGCGGCCGCCGGAGAGTTTCTCCACGGTGCGGAGATTCTTCATGACCCAGGCATAGTGCTGCAGCGGCCCTTCGTCGGCGATGGGCTTCACGACCACTTTCCGGCCGCCCACCGTGAGTTCCGTAAGCACGTCGGCCTTGCCCACGAGGAGTTTGTAGATGTTGTCCACGTCCTTCAGGGAAACCCCGTCGATGGCCGTGACGACATCCCCTTCCTTCACGCCCAGGCCGGGTTCGGTGAGCGGGGAGCGCAGTTCGGGCCGATAGGTGGCCCCTTCCAAGATTCTGTCAATCCGGAAACCGTCCTTCACCTTGGAGAAACTGGCGCCCAGAAGACCCATCCGGATGCGTTCGGGCTTGGGATATTCTCCCGGTGAAACATAGCAGTGGCCGCTGGCGGTCTCGGAAATCATTTCGCCGATGATGTAGTTCACATCCAGGCGGGTGCGGGCATACGGGAGGAGCACTTCATACTTGGCCTTCACGGCCTTCCAGTCCCTTCCGTGCATGTTTTCGAGGTAATAGCCGTCGCGGAAGGCGCGCCACACCTCGTCGTAAAGTTGGGCCCATTCCTGGGCATAGTCAACGGTGGCGGACAGGTCGGAGAGGCTGATTTTGTCCTTCAGCGGCATCTTGGGGCCGATGCCGACGGCATACAGGTCGCGTCCTTTCATCACGAGGGCTTTCTTGGAGCCGGGCGTGACGCTGAGGGACCCGTCGGTGCAGGATTCGTCTTCTCCGGTGGCAAAGGTGAACACGCGGGTGCCGCCCCGTCCGTTGTACCAGAGGCTCTTGCCGTCACAATGGAAGCGGCGGCCCTTGACGGGCAGTTTCACGATGCGCTGGCCGATCCCCTCGGGATCCACCTGCGCGGGAGCGGCCTTTCCGTCTTTCTGATCCTCTTTCTTTTCGGCCTTGTCCATCTTCACGGACGGGTCGGTGGCGATGAGCGGGGAAGGGGTGTCCTTGGCGAGGAGGGCCAGGTACACGCCGCTCATGTCGGCGTAGGAATAGTTCCATTCGATGCGGCTGTACTGCGGGTTCAGGTCCCGGTCGCTGGTGAAAATGAGGTATTTGCCGTCGGTGGAGAAGGTGGGGCTGCCGCTGTTGTACCAGCGGTCGGTCACGGGATACTCCTTGCCGCTGGCGAGGTTCCTCAGATAGACGATGCTCATTTCGTTGGTCTGCGGGCGGGTGTAGGCAATCCACTGGCTGTCGGGGGAGATGTCCACTCCGTAGAACTCTCCCGCCGGGCTCTGCATCACGGTGCGTCCGGCTCCGCTCAGGGGATCCACTTCCACAAAGCGGTTCTTCCGGTCCGTGAAGTAGAGGTGCTTGCTGTCCGGCGCCCACTGGAGCCCGCGGATGTAGGTGTCGGCTCCGCTGGTGAGTTGTCGGGACGTGCCTGCGGTGACATCGTAGAGATAGACTTCCGTCTCTCCGGTGGCATCTCCGATCCATGCAATCCATTTGCCGTCCGGACTCCAGGCCGCACCCCGGTCATTGGAGTTGGAGGAACGGGTGATATTGCGGGTGACGCCCTTGCCGACCGGAACGTCAAAGACCTCGCCGCGGGCGGTGACCGCTACGCGGGAGCCGTCGGGCGAGAGGCTGGCGGCGCGCACGTAGCCGGAAAGGCTCTTCCGCTCGGCCCGGCCATAGACGGCATCGGCCCCGAGGGAGACGGGAATCTTGCTGCAGACGCCGGTGGCGGGGAGGTATTTATAGAGCCAGCCGCCGTTTTCGAAGACGATGACCTTGCCGTCGGTCGAGGGGAACTTCACGTCGTATTCGGTGAAGTTCGTGACTTTCCGCGTGGCGCCCGTCCGGGTGTTGTAGGCGAACAGGTTCATCGTCATGTCCCGGTCGCTGGCGAAATAGATTTCCTCGCCCACCCACATGGGGAAGATGTCCTGGGCGTCGTTGGACGTGATGTTGGTCACCTTGCCGGCCTTTGGATCGTAGATCCACACATCGTCGGCCATGCCGCCGCGATAGTACTTCCAGGTGCGGAATTCACGCATGACGCGGTTGTAGGCCAGTTTTTTGCCGTCGGGCGACCAGGAGCAGAAGCCGCCTTCGGGAAGGGGGATCTGCGTGGGCATGCCGCCGTCCGGTCCCACGGTCCAGAGTTGTCCGCTGAAGCCGTCTTCGGTCCGGTTGCGGTAGAGGATTCTCTTGCCGTCCGGGCTCCAGGCCATCACGATGTTGTTGGGGCCCATGCGGTCGCCGAGGTCGTCCCGGGGATTGGTGGCGGTGTAGGTGAGCCGGACGGGTTCGCCGCCCGTCGCCGGGATGCGGTACACCTCGCGGTTGCCGTCATATTCGCCGGTGAAGGCGAGGGTCTTGCCGTCCGGGGAATAGCGGGCGAACATCTCGTAGCCGATGTGGCTGGTGAGCCGGCGGGCCTGGCCGCCTTCGATGGGGACGGTCCAAAGGTCTCCGGCGTAGGAGAACACCACATCCGTTCCGTTGGTGGCCGGGAAGCGGAGCAAGCGGGCTTCCTCCTGGGCCGATGCTGTCACGCAGACCGCAGTCAGCGCGAGAAGGGTCAGAATTCGTTTCATATCGGTCATTCATTAAGGAATTTGTCAACCAGGGTTTCGGCCTCCCGGAAAGCGGTGGCGAGGTCGTCGTTGATGAGGATGGTGTCGAACTTGGGAGCGTAGGTCATCTCCTCGGCCGCCTTGGCCACGCGCTGCCCGATGGCTTCGGGCGTATCGGTGGCGCGGGCTACCAGCCGCCGGCGCAGTTCCTCGATGGAAGGGGCCTGGATAAAGACGGAAAGCGCAGCGTCCCCGAAGTATTTCTTGAGGGAAACACCGCCCTTCACGTCCACGTCGAAGATGATGACGTGCCCTTTGGCCCAGATGCGGTTCACTTCGCTCTTGAGGGTCCCGTAAAAGCGGTCGGTATAAACCTGCTCGTATTCCACGAACTTGCCTTCGGCCACCAGGGCGCGGAAGACGTCGGCGCTGTAGAAAAGATACTCCACGCCGTCCTTCTCCGTTCCGCGCGGCGGGCGGGACGTGGCCGATACGGAGAACTCAATTTCCGGGTGTAACTCCAGCAAATGGTTCACAATGGTGCTTTTCCCCGATCCGGACGGGGCCGAGAAGATCAGTACTTTTCCAGACATAGGCGCATGTGTTATGTAATCAAACAAATATACAAAAAATAATCGTATATTTGTCAACCATGAAAATAGCGGTTTACAGCGGCTCTTTCAATCCGCTTCACGTCGGCCACATGGCCATCATCCGTTTCCTCACGGAAAAGGCGGGTTTCGACCAGGTTTACCTGGTGGTCACCCCCCAGAATCCCTTCAAGGACGCCCACAGCCTTCCTGCCGGACAGGACCGCTTCGACGCGGCGGCGAAGGCCGTTTCCCGCCATCCCGGACTGAAGGTCACCCTCCAGGACATCGAACTCAAGATGCTGCCGCCCCAGTACACCATCCGTACGCTGGACGCTCTCAGGGAGCGGGAACCCGGGAACGTATTCACCCTGGTCATCGGGGCCGACAACCTGGCCAATTTCATGGGCTGGCGTTTCCACGAGCGGATTCTCCTGGAATACGGGGTGGTGGTGTTTCCCCGCAAGGGCTATCACCGCGGGCATGACAAGGCCCGGCTCCTGAAGGAGAACCCGCACTACAGGATCACCCTGCTCAAAGCCCCGCTGGTGAACATCTCCTCTACCGAAATCCGCATGGGATTGGAAGAAGGACGTGACATGTCTAAATGGCTCATGTAATGCAGCATATCGAAACAGAACGGAAATTCCTGGTCAGGGACGGCCGTTTCAAGGCGCTGGCCGTAAAAGCCTGTCGGATCAGACAGGGCTATATCGCACACGAAGGGGGCAACACCGTCCGCGTCCGCATCCGCGACGGAGAGGGTTTCCTCACCATCAAGGGCCCTTCCCTGGACGGCGGCCTGTCCCGGTTCGAATGGGAGAAGCAGATTCCCCTGGCCGATGCCGAAGCGCTCTTCCTTCTCTGCCATGGCGGGGCCATCGACAAAACCCGGTATCTGGTTCCGGAGGGCGTGAACCCCGCCGGCCGCTTCTTCGAGGTGGATGAGTTTTATGGTGACAATGAAGGGCTTGTGATGGCCGAAATCGAACTGGATGCTCCCGACGAGGCTTTTCAGAAGCCGGACTGGCTGGGAGAGGAGGTGACCGGAGACCGCCGCTATTATAATTCCCACCTCCTGAAAAATCCTTTCAAAGATTGGCGCAACCGTTAATTTTGCTTATTTTTGCAGCGGATGAAGGTGGCCTGCAAGGCCCTGACAGGGAAGCCGGTGCAAATCCGGAACTGTGCCCGCAGCTGTGAAGTCCATCCAACGGCTCCGAACCATGCCATTGAGAAATCGAGAAGGCCGGAGCCGGGATCAGTCAGAAGACCTGCCTTCATCAAGTTTAACGTAGGGACCCGGGGGCAGGTTCCGGTATAAGCGCAAAGTATGCTTTTCTCTTTTTTGTTGGCGGCGGGCTTGCAGTTGTCGGCCCGGCCGGATACGCTGAAGGCCGTGACCGTTGTGGCCGACCGCGGCGTGGTGGTATCCCGGACGGATACCCTTACAGTTAATCCTTTACAAGATGTTTCAACCGCCCTGCAGCAACTGCCCGGGCTGTATGTGGGGGACTACGGCTCCCTTGCCGGCCTCAAGTCGGTGAGCCTCCGTGGTTTCGGAAGCCCTCATACCGCCATTTATATCGACGGCATCCGGGTGACCAATATCCAGTCCGGCCAGACTGACCTGGGTATGCTGGATCTGCCTTCCGTAGGGGCTGTCGTGGCCGACTATGCCCAGAACAGCCTGAACTTCATCAGTGCGCGCCCCGTCTTCAGAAACGGGCCGGTCTCCGGCGATGTGCGTCTCCAGTACGGCTCCTTCTCCACCTGGCAGCCCTACGGGCGCCTGAACTTCCGCCTGGGTGAGCGCTGGAGCCTGTCGGCCAGTGCCGGCGGGGCCATCTCCAAGGGCAATTTCCCGCTGGAGGACGGTACGCTCCGCACCAACAATGACTTGCGGCAGCTTCGTGGCGGGCTGGACCTCTTCGGCCTGCTGGAAGGAGGCGATTTCCACGCCAAACTGTTCTACAACGGGGCCGACCGCGGAACGCCCGGCTCCCTGGACTGGCCTTCCTCCGACCGTCAGAAAGACCGCAATTTCTTCGGGCAGTTCCTCCTGAGAAAGTCGTTCGGCCCGGTTTATACCCTGCATCTGAGCGGCAAGGCGGCTTATGACAAACTCCTGTATCAGAGCGAATGGGGCGACAGCGATTATAAACAGGCCGATTTCCAACTGAACAGTACGCATCGCTTCCGGATGGGCCGGCACTGGACCGGCTCCGTCACGGCCGACGTGGAACTGGAAGGCATGAACGGCAACGTGTACAACGGGCATCGTTTCCAGACGCTTGCCGCAGCCGCGGTGGCCTACGCTTCCTCACGGCTCAAGGCCGACCTCACCCTGCAGTACGACGGCATCTGGGGCCGGAACGCCCCGTCGTGGAATGTGCTTTCCCCTTCGGCCGACGTGCGCCTGACCCTTGTGGAAGGCCTGGACCTGGTGGCTTTCGGGCGGCGGGGTTTCCGGGCGCCCACCTTCAATGAACTGTTCTATCCCGGCTACGGGAATCCCGCCTTGCAGCCGGAGGACGGCTGGCTCACCGACCTGGGACTGGACTTCCGCCGCACCCTGGGCTCCTGGACCCTCAAGGCCCGGGCCGACGGATACTACAACGCCCTGACCAATAAGATCATATCGGCCCCGACGGACGACCCGGCCGTGTGGCTCCCTTTCAATGTGGGCAAGGTGCGGGCGATGGGGGCCGACCTTGTGGCCGGCTTCGATTATGCCCGCGGGGCCTGGCTGGCTTCCCTGACGGCCCGCTACGGCTGGCAGAGAGCCGTGGACAAGACTCCGGACAGCGGGACCTATGGCCGGCAGATCGCCTATGTGGCCCGCCATACGGCTCAGTTGCAGGGGACCCTGGCCTTCCATGGCTGGACGCTCGGGGCCCAGTGGGTTCTCCGGGCCGGCCGCTATGATGCCTCCGGACCCATGCCCGACTATCATGTGCTGGATCTTACGTTCGATAAGGAGTTTGCCCTGGGCGGCACCTGCCTCGGCATCCATGCCGCGGCCCGGAATCTCCTGAACCGGCGCTACCAGATTGTCTCCGGCTATCCCATGCCCGGACGCAACTTCACCGCCGGGGTGCGTTTCCGTTTCTGATATGCGCTCCCGTCCCGGCATAAAATCGGCCTTCTGCGCGCTGGCGTGGCTGATGCTGGCGGTCGCCTGCGGGCGTCCGGCGGAGAATGGGCAATCCGGCATGGAGTATGCCCGCTGGTTCAGCATCCTGCCGGACCGGTCGGTCGTATTGCGCACTCCGGGCGGGGAAACAGACACCCTCCAAGGGCCGTTCCGCCGGATTGTGTGCATGTCCAGTTCTTATGTCGGCTTCCTGGAAGCCATCGGGGCCGACAGCACGGTGGCGGCCGTCTCCGGCCTGCAGTTCCTGGGGAATACGAAGGTAAAGGCCGTCGAGGCCGGCTACGATGCCGCCCTCAACTACGAAGCCATCCTGAAGGCCGGGCCTGACCTTTTCCTGACCTACAGCGTTTCGTCCGCGGAGCCGCCCTATCTGGCCAAACTGCGGGAACTGGGCATCCGCTGCGCTACCGTGAGTGAGCATCTGGAGAGCCATCCGCTGGCCCGGGCGGAGTACGTGAAGTTTTTCGGGGCCCTCACCGGGCGTGAGGCCGCGGCCGATTCCGTTTTCTGCACCGTCCGGGACCGCTATCTGGCTCTGGTGCAGCCGTCGGCCGGCAAGAAGGTGCTCATCAACATCCCGTATGCCGACCAGTGGTTCGTTCCGGGTGGGGACAACTACATGACCCGTCTGATCCGCGACGCCGGCGGCATCCTGCTCGGGGCGGTTCCCGGCAAGCAGGAATCTTCGGTCATCGGCCTGGAAACCGCCTTCCGGTATGCACAGGAGGCCGATATCTGGCTTCATCCCGGCTGGTGCAGCACCCGTGAGCAACTTCGCCGCGTGCATCCGCTTTTCTCCGAATTCCCCGTCCTGGAGAAGGAAGTCTGGAACAACACCCTCCAGCGTACGCCCGGCGGCGGAAACCGCTTCTGGGAAACGGGACCCGTGCATCCGGACTGGGTACTGGAAGACTTGACCCGGATTTTCTCCGGGTCAGTCACAGATTCCTTGCATTATTATCTTCCTGTCGAGTAGGGGAATCAGAACAGTTTCCCCGCATTGAACTTACTGGCCAGCCCCTGCAGTTCGTCTGTGGTGGCGGGCCTGTTCAACGCTTCTTTGCGCTCCTTCTGGAACTGGGCCTTGAGCCGGGCGAACTGCCGCTTGGTGTCCAGGGTGAAGTCTCCGCCTTCGATCCAGGCGAAGTAGGAGGGCTCGGCGTTCCACACTTCCCGTGCGGTCTTTCCTTTGTGCTTGCCGAAACTGATGACGGCCTCTGAGGCATCGTTGTAAACAAGGCGGCCGGCAAAATCTACGTTGCGGGTGCGCGGACCGATCTTGGACAGGGCGTCCACGTCGTTTTTGAGCACTTCCTGCTGGTATTCCGTGGGGGCCTGATAACGATCCAACTGCCCTTTCAGCACCTCGTAAGTGGCCAGGGTGTCCGCCTCGGCCGTGTGGGCGTTCTCAAAGTCTTTTCCGCCGCAGTAAAAGCGGTATGCGGCGCGCAGGTTCCGGGGTTCGAAGTGGTGATAGATATTCTGGACATCCACCATCTTGCAGGCGTGGAGGTCCAGCCTGTCGATGCAGTCTATCATTTCCTGGGCTTTTTCGCGGGCGGCCTCGTTGGACAGGCGGGAGACGGAGTAGGCGCGCGCCCGCTCGATTTCCTCTGCCAGCATGGGAAGGTCGAACTTGGCGGAGTTGAAACCGGCCAGGTCGCTGTCCTGCAGCCAGGAAGCCACTTCCGGCAGCACCTCGATGAACTTGGGGCAGTCCACCAGGTCTTCGTCCTTGACCCCGTTTACTTCCGAGGCCTGCGGATTGATGGGGATGACGCAATGGTTCACGTAATCCCAGGGCTTGATCTTCCAGGTCTTGATTTTTACCTCACCGCCCGGCATCACCTTCACGAAACTGAGTTCGATGATACCGTCGGTGGGAATATTGAGGCCCGTGCTCTCGATGTCAAAAAACAACAGCGGCCGTTGTAAATTTAGTTCCATATTTTAAATCCCTCCCCCGAGAGGAGGGGTTTCGGGTGGGGTAACGTTCGTGAAACGGATTCAAGAGCCGTCAGGCTATTGGATCATGATGGGCATGAGGATGCCGCAGACCTTCTCGCTTTCGGCCTCCTCTTCGGCGGGGAGGATGAGGGCGGCGCGGCGGGCATCGGCAAACTTGATCACCAAGCCGTTGCATCCCATGTTGGAGAGGATTTCCGTGAGGAAGGTGGACTTGAAGCCGATGGTGAGTTCGTCTCCCGCGTAGTTGCAGTTTATTTTCTCATAGGCGGCAAGGGCGAAGCCCAGATCCTGGGCGCTGATTTCCAACTGCCCTTCCTTGAGGGTGAATTTGATGTGGTTGGAGGCCTTGTTGGCGCACACGGCCACGCGCTTGACCGTATTCAGGAGGAGTTGGCGGTCGATCTGGAGCACGTTGGAGTTGGCGGTGGGGATGACATCCCGGTATTTGGGATACTTGCCCACGACCAGGCGGCATACCATGGTGGTGGCGCCGAAGGTGAATTGGGCGGTGGAACTGTCGAAAGCGATCTCCACGTTTTCCACATCCTTGCCGATGATGGCGCGGAGCACGCCGGCCGGCTTCTTGTGCAGGATGAAGGATGCTTTCTCGGCAGCCTTCACGTCCTTTGTCGTGTAGCAGATGAGTTTGTGGGAATCGGAAGCGACAAGCGTGGTGCTGTCCAGGTCGATATCGAAGAAAATGCCGTTCATGGCCGGACGGATTTCATCGTCGGCCGTGGCATAGATGGTGCCCTGGATGCCGTCCACCAGGCTTTCGGCCGGGAAGGTGACCTTGAGGGCATCTTCGCCGGTGCCTTTGATTTCCGGATAATCGGCCGCGGGGAAATAGGGGAGTACGGAGTTGCCGCTGGCCCAGCTGCACTCGAAGGAACTGTCCGAAACGGTGCGGATTCCCACCGGCTGGTCCGGCAGTTCTTTCAGGAGGTCGATCATGTGGCGGGCGGGGACGGCGATGGAGCCCTCTTCCTGTTCCCCTTCCACCTCGATGCAGGTGCGGAGGGTGAGTTCGGAGTCCGAAGCCGTGATTTCCAACTTGCCATCCTTCAGAACAAAGAGGAAATTCTCCAGAATAGGAAGGGGAGACTTGGACGGGATGGCCTTGGAAACATCCATGAGGGCCTTCAGAAGATTGGTGCTGGAAATGGTCAGATTCATATCGCTTTCTTTTTAATTATCTCGTTTGTCAACTCACAAATATAATCATTTTCTCGCAAATGGCATAAGTTTTGATTTTTTTGTCTGCGGAAAAAAAGAATAAACATTTCTATACAATGAAAACGAGCATGAGTGTACTATTATCTGTACTGGCCGGCGGTCTCACCGCCTTCGGCGTAGTAAAAGCCATGGAACCGTCCTCTCCGGCCGAGGACCAGCAAGTAACCGTCGTCACTGACGAAAACGGCCGTTCTGTAGAATATCGTACTGTCAATTTGGCAGATTCCGATTATCCGGACTTCACCTACGCGGCAGAAAGTGCCGTGGAGGCTGTCGTGTATGTGGAGGTGACGGTCCAGAGCCGTCAGCAGTATCAGACCATCGACCCGTTCTTCCGTTTCTTCTTCGGAGACGAATACGGCTATCCCCAGCAGCGTGAGCAGAAGGGAAGCGGCAGCGGTGTCATCATCCGCCCCGACGGCTACATCGTCACCAACAATCATGTGGTGAGCGGTGCTTCCAAAATCACCGTCACCCTCAATAACAACCAGCAGTACGACGCCACCGTCGTGGGAACCGACCCGGCGACGGACGTAGCCATCATCAAGGTGGAAGCCGACAATCTTCCCACCATTCCCATGGGAGACAGCGATGCCCTCCGCCTGGGTGAATGGGTGCTGGCCATCGGCTCTCCGCTGGGCGCCCAACTGCGCTCCACCATCACGGCCGGTATCGTAAGTGCCAAGGGCCGCAGCATGCCGGACTACTCCGGAGAATTCAAGATCGAGTCCTTCATCCAGACGGATGCGGCCGTGAACCCCGGCAACTCCGGCGGCGCCCTCGTGAACAAGAAAGGCGAACTGGTGGGCATCAACACCGCCATCGTCTCCCAGACCGGCTCCTACACCGGCTATTCCTTCGCCGTCCCCGTGAACATTGTCAAACGGGTGGCCGAAGACCTGATGGACTATGGCTCCGTGAAGCGTGCCATGCTGGGCATCACCATGGGTACGGTGGACAAGAAAATTGCCGACGAAATGAAACTTTCCTCCGTAAACGGCGTATATATTAACGAGGTTTTGAAAGGAAGTGCCGCTGACAAGGCCGGACTCCGGAAGAACGACGTCCTCGTAGCCATTGACGGTCAAAAGATTACGGACGCTTCTTCCGTTCAGGCCAAGGTGAGCAGCTACCATCCCGGAGACAAGGCGGTCATCGCCTATATCCGTGACGGCAAGCAGTATGAGACCACGGTGGAGTTCCAGGCTGCCGCCCAGCAGAATGGAGAAACGGATATCGATGGCTCCATCGCCTTCTATGGCGCCCGCCTGAAAGCTGCCAGCCCCGAAACGCTGAAAACCCTGAACTTGCGTTCCGGCGTGCAGATTGTCTCCGTGGGCAGCGGCAAGATGGCGGAAGCCGGCGCGATGGACAATACCATCATCACGCATGTGAACGGATCGGCCGTTTCAAGCCCCGAAGATGTCGTTGCCAAGGCCAAGAAGGCAGCCCGTGCCGTCTATATCGAAGGTGTAGATATGAACGGGAGGGCATTCTACTTTGGCTTCGGCAAGTAAGGAACTGCCGATAAGCACTTGAAATCCGGTCGGTTTCTTACACAAGGAACCGACCGAAATTTTTATTGTATAATGAGACAACTTAAAATTACCAAATCCATCACCAACCGCGAGAGCGCGTCGCTGGACAAGTACCTGCAGGAGATCGGGCGCGAAGAACTCGTCACCCCGGACGAAGAAGTGGAACTGGCCCAGCGCATCCGCAAGGGAGACCAGGAAGCCCTGGAAAAACTCACCCGGGCCAATCTGCGCTTTGTGGTATCTGTTGCCAAACAGTACCAGAATCAGGGCCTCAGCCTGCCGGACCTTATCAACGAAGGCAACCTGGGCCTCATCAAGGCGGCGGAGAAATTCGATGAAACCCGTGGTTTCAAATTCATTTCCTACGCCGTGTGGTGGATCCGCCAGAGCATTCTCCAGGCCCTGGCCGAACAGAGCCGTATCGTCCGCCTGCCCCTGAACCAGGTGGGCTCCCTGAACAAGATCAACAAGGCCCTGTCCAAGTTCGAGCAGGAGAACGAGCGCCAGCCCTCCAACGAGGAACTTTCCGAGATGATCGATGTCCCCAAGGACAAGATTTCCGATACCCTCCGGGTGGGCAGCCGCCACGTCAGTGTGGATGCTCCCTTCGTGGAAGGGGAGGACAACAGCCTCCTGGACGTGCTTCCCAATGACGACTCCCCGAGCGCCGACCGCGGCCTCGTGAACGAGAGCCTCAATACGGAAATCGAACGTGCCCTGAGCACCCTTACAGACCGTGAACGCGAGATTATCAAGAGTTTCTTCGGCATCGGCTGCCAGGAAATGACCCTGGAAGAAATCGGAGAACGCTTCGGCCTCACCCGCGAGCGTGTGCGCCAGATTAAGGAAAAGGCCATCCGCCGCCTCAAGAGCCCGTCCCGCAGCAAACTTCTTAAATCGTACCTGGGATGACGCCGGAAGCCTTTATTCAACAACAGGCCGCCAAGGCCATCCAGGCTGTCTATGGAACGGAAGTGGCGCAGTCGTCACTTCAGGTTTCCGTAACCCGCAAGGAGTTCGAGGGGGACTATACCCTCGTCACCTTCCCGCTTCTGAAGATTACGCACCAGGCCCCGGACGTCACCGGCAATGCCATCGGCGGGTGGCTGGTGCAGAATGTGAAGGAGATTTCGGCCTACAACAGCGTGAAGGGATTCCTGAACCTCTCCTTCTCGCCGGTCTATTGGAACGAGTCGCTGCAGGAGATGGCCGCCGCCAAGGACTTCGGCCAGCTTCCGCCCACCGGCCGCCGCATCATGGTGGAATTCTCCTCGCCCAATACCAACAAGCCCCTGCACCTGGGCCATATCCGCAACAACCTCCTGGGCGACAGCGTGTCCCGCATCCTCAAGGCCTGCGGCAACGAGGTCATCAAGTCCACCATCGTGAACGACCGCGGCGTGCACATCTGCAAGAGCATGTACGCCTGGGAAAAACTTTTTGATGGCGCCACTCCCGAGAGCACCGGAAAGAAGGGAGACCACTTGGTGGGGGACTGTTACGTAGCCTATGCCAAGATGGAAAAAGAGCACCCGGAGGTGATTGACGATGTGCACAAGATGCTGGTGGACTGGGAAGCCGGAGACCCGCATGTCCGTGCCCTCTGGGAAATGATGAACGGCTGGGTGTACAAGGGTTTCGATGAAACCTACGCCGCCCTGGGCATCACTTTCGACCAGGTGGACCATGAGTCTGAGACCTATCTGCTGGGCAAGGAACTGGTGCAGAAGGGCCTTTGCGAAGGCGTCTTCGAAAAAGAGGCCGACGGCTCCGTCTGGTGCGACCTCACCGCCGACGGCCTGGACCGCAAACTGGTCCTCCGCGGCGACGGCACATCGGTGTACATCACACAGGACCTCGGCACGGCCGAGCGCCGCTTCAATACCTTCAAACTGGATTCCCACGTCTATGTGGTGGGCAATGAGCAGGATTACCATTTCCAGGTGCTCAAACTCATCCTCAAAAAACTGGGCTTCGGCTGGGCCGACCAGATTTACCACCTCTCCTACGGCATGGTGGAACTCCCGGAAGGCAAGATGAAGTCCCGCGAGGGCACCGTGGTGGATGCCGACGACCTTATCGAAAGCATGTACCGGGAGGCCAAAAAGACCTCCGAGGAAAGCGGCAAACTGGAAGACCTGTCCGAGCAGGAAAAGGACAGGCTGTACCACATTATCGGCCTGGGCGCCCTGAAGTATTTCATCATCAAGGTGGATCCCAAGAAGACCATGCTCTTCAATCCCAAGGAGTCCATCGACTTCAACGGCAACACCGGTCCCTTCATCCAGTACACGCACGCCCGCATCTGCAGCATCCTGCGCAAGGCTACCGTGGCTTTCGGCCCCGAAAGCATCCAGGCCGATGCACAGCCTTCCGCCAAGGAAATCCGCCTCACGAAACTGCTGGGCCTGTATCCCGGCAAGGTGGCCGAGGCCGGCGCCGCGCTGAGCCCCGCCGTCATCGCCAACTATGCCTACGAACTGGCCAAGGAGTTCAACCAGTACTACCACGACACCCCCATCCTCAAGGAAACGGATGAGTCCGTGCTCAAGTACAGGCTGGAACTCATCGACACCCTGGCCCGCACCCTTCGCAGCGCCATGAGCCTGCTGGGCATCGAACTGCCGGAGCGGATGTAGTCCTATTTCGTTTTTTACCGTCCTTCGGAGTGTATCCGGAGGACGGTTTTTTATTGCTGTCTTTGCCGAAGTTCAGAGCCTTGATCTCCATCGTGTGTTTGAAGGCTGTTTGGAATTAGTCCTTTTTGAACAGATTCTCGGCGCCTTCCTTCACATCCTGAGCGAACTCCTTTGCGGATTCGGCAACCTTTTCAGCGGCATCCGAAGCTTTTTCTTTCCATTCGTCCTGTTTGGCTTTCTTTTCCTCCGGAGAGAGGGCCTGGTAGTCTTTCACCTTCCCGTAGAGTTCCTTGGCTCCATCCTTGATGGCCTCGGCGGCCTGGTCTGCAGCTTCGATGGCTTTGTCGGCGGCGTCTTGAAGGCGCTCCTTCACTGAGACCTTGCCATCCTGGTTGAGGTCCCTGGGATCGAATTCTTGTTTTTGCTGTTCCATAAGATCGGGTTTTTGATTGGTTTCACAAATATACCCAAAACGGCGAAATTTACCAACAGTGGTTCTGTGGATGCCTAGTTTCAATCATCATTTCGGACAGCCCTTTTTTCTGCTGCGCCAAAATGTCAGATGGGAAGATGTGGACCGAGTTTTGCTGATAAAGAGCAAAAACAGAAAAGACATGAGTTCAGCCAAGTGGATTGCAGGTTTCTTGGGATGGGTCACATGGGGGCCGATAGGGGCGCTTTTGGGTTTCATCGCGGGAGCTGTATGGGACAGCGCCGTAGATTCCGCCCGACAACTGATGGGCGGGGAGGATACGGACCGTCGCCGGGAGACACACTCCGATAACCGCTCTTTCAGTGCGGCCGAGCAGCGAAACAGTTTCTTCATCTCTCTTCTCGTCCTCTCGTCGGCCGTCATTAGGGCCGATGGGAAGACCCTCCAGGTGGAACTGGAAGTGGTAAAGGACTTCGTTCGGAGAAACTTCGGCTCGGCAGCCGTAGAGGACGCCGTGCGTGTCCTCGGGCAGTTGGAATCCCGTCAGGTGAATATCTACGAGGTAGGGCCGCAGATAGCCCGCTACATGAACTACTCGCAGCGCCTGCAACTTTTCCATTACCTCGTGCAGATCGCCATCGCCGACGGACAGTTCGACAAGAGTGAGAAGTCTGTTCTTGAGGCCATTGCGTCAACCATCGGCCTTTCCGCCTCTGATGCCGCATCGGTGATTGCGATGTTCTACAAGGAGACAAGTTCGGCCTATACCGTGCTGGAGATTTCGCCTTCCGCGACGGATGATCAGGTGCGACAGGCCTACCGCAGGATGGCTATGAAGAATCACCCGGACAAGGTGGCTACCTTGGGTCCTGAGGTTCAGAAGGCTGCGGCGGAGAAGTTCCGCCAGGTCCGGGAAGCATACGAGGCCATCAAGAAAGAGCGTGGGATCAATTAAAAAATCAATAGGATGACTCTTGAAGGGCCATCTCCTCCAGTCGGCGGATGAGCCTTCGCATGAGTTCATCGTGGCGGAGAAGTCCCCAAGGCGCGTCTGTGAAGGAGGGAGGGACGATGCCGGCGTCGATCTGTTCGACAAGGGATTGCCCTTTGGTATAGGAGGGGTGAAAGGCAGCATTGTCGCAGAACGTGCACCCTCCGGTCCCGAGTGTGCCGTCCCTGTTAGGGCAGGTAAAGTCCCCGTCAAGGGTGAGGCGCTGAAGGCGCACTCCGTATCGCTCAATGTAACTGTATGGTTTGAATCGTATCGCCATCCCTCTCTCTGAATACGGAGTGGGCTAGGATTCCTTGACCCGCAGCGGCAGCCTTTCCCCGTAGGTGAGCATCCGCCAGACCCATTCGACAGGGCCGAAGCGGAAACGCCGCAGCCACAGGCTGCTGAAGGCAATCTGCAGGGCATCCAGTATGACGTAACGTTTCTTCTGCATGGGAAATGGGGGTTTTACCGGCCTTCGAACTTTCGGAGGACGGTTTTCAGGATGTCCTCCATCTGGGGAGAAGTTTCCAGGGGGAAGCCGAAGGCGGCGACGCGCCAGGCGCCGGCATCGAAGTAGGTGGCGGCGGTGACGTCGGTTCCGCGGTAGCGCATCAGAGGCCGGGTCTGGGCCGATGCCGGAGCCAGTCCGTCAGGATTCTCCACCCGGTAGGTGAGCGGACTCCAGGCGCGGTTGTAACTTGCGGCCGGCATGCCGCTTCCGGCAAAGGGCTGCACAAAGCCGGAATAGTCTCCGAAATTGGTCACCCACTGGTATCCCAGGACTTCCTTGACAAAACTCCGTGTCTGTTCCGAAGCCTTTGTAACGCCCGGGAACACGCTGTCCCAGGCATCGGTGGCGATGTAACTGCCGGAAACGATCAGGTTGCCGCTGCCGGCGGTAAACTGGCGGAGGGCGTTTTGCAGCGCTTCCGGGAACACGCTGTAGCGGTCGGGAATGGCGCCCCGGCCGATGCGCGTAGTGACCTGCTTGCCACAAATCAGGTCCAGCGCGAAGGCGTCGGACAGGCCGTCAAAGGCGTCGGCACTGCTGGATTCCACGGCATAGCCGGCATTCATGAGCGCACGGGCATGGCGGGCCGTGAAGTCGAAGTTGTTCCCGGCCACGAGGCTGCCGCCCAGGTCGGTTTTGGAGCCGCCGAATCCGGGATTGTCATCGTCGGTCCAGGGTTTGGTCCGGTCGTATTCATAGACCGTTCCGGCCAGCAGGAGGTCGTTCCCCCACGGAACACCGCTGTCCAGGTGGTCGGTGAAACCGGCATACTGGGGAGAGTCGAACCAGACGGGGGAGGATACCCGCGTGAAATCATTGACGACAAGCACCTTGCGGCTGCTTTCCCGGGGCTTTCCCACGGCCAGTATCTCGGAGGGGAAACTCTCGCCGCCCTGGTTGCAGGCCGTGATGGCATAACTGAACAGTTCTCCGGGCTCCAGCGACAGGGTGCAGGTGGTGTCGGGAATCTGGAGTCCCTTGGTGAAGGCTCCGCTGCCGCGGCGGATATACACCTTGTAGTAGTCGGGTTGGGCCGTGGGCTCCAGGGCGTCCTGCACGGGTTGCCAGGAGAGGATCACTTTCTCTCCTTCGAGCCGGGCGCGGAAGCGGTTCACGGGCAGGGGCTGTACCGCATAGGAACAGTTGTACCGGGCACTCAGGTACTTGAGGATGCCCTTGTAAACGCTGCGGGCCACGGTGAAGCGGAAACCGGGGTCCAGCCCGTAACGCATGTCGGCGAAATTCTGATGGGCCAGCAGTTCCAGAATCATGGAAGGGACCATCGGGACGCGGCTTTCGCTGTAGGAGCGGTCCCGGATGTCACGCCGGCTCCACAGGGGCTCATAGCCGGCCCGGATGTCATCTACCACCTGGCTTTGGACAAAATCGGCCAGAAGGCGGCTCGTAAGGCGGGTTTCGCCGTCGGGAAACACCTCCTTCCCCTCGCTCCGGAGGGTGTAGATGGCGAGGGTGCCCACGATGGAGTCGTTGGGGGTGACACCGGCGTCGGAATGGAAGGCCAGGGCCACGTCCAGCGGTACCTTGCGCCCGGGAGCGTCGGGATTCACCCGGGAGCCTCCGCTCATCTCGTTCACCCAGATTCCCCGGGCCGAGAGGTCTTTCTTGTAATCGCCTTCCCACTTGTCCAGCAACTGCATATCCAAGCCGGCATACTGGCAGTTGTAGAGGGCGCCTTCCACATAGGAGGGCAGGCCGGAAAGCGTGCCTTCCCGCTCCACCTTGCCCATTCCGCCGCCGAAACGGACGGCATCGGCCGACACGACGCCGCTGTTGCTGCTTCGACTGCTCAGGGAGACATAGCCTTTGGTGCCTTTGTCAAAGTAGTAACTGCCCAGGTAAATCCAGGTGCCGCCGCCCATCTGCTGGTTCACGTGCCGGAGCGTCTCTCCGCCCATGTGGTGGACGGTGTAACGGGCGTCGGCCGTGCTGCGCGGCAGGGTTTTGTAACTCACATAGACGGCATAGACCCCCTTCTCGGGAATGTCGGGCCGCCAGATGGCTTCGCGGCTCTCTCCGTCCTCGGCGCGGGAGGTGGCGCACATCCGGGCGGTGCCCATCCGGAAAGGATTGTCTGCGCCGCTGTAACGCTCCTTGGCGTCGGCAAAACCCTCTCCGGTGCTCTCCCAGGAGCCTTTTTCTTCATATCGGCCTTGCTGGCGCACCCCGTTTTTGCGGACGCCCGGAAAGGCGGCGTCATTGTCACAGACCACCTCCCAACTCTGCGGATCGCGTTCGCGCGGCGAAAGGACCACGGCGCCGGCATTCTCCAGCATGGGCATCAGGAAGGGAACCACGTAACTCTGGGTGTACAGGTCTTCGACCGTACGGTGGGTGGCGCTGCGCTGCCATTCCCAGCGGCGGGTGCTTTCCTCCCAGTACCGGCCGTGGCTCTGCCAGAGGGCGATGTGCCTTCCGCTCAGGCCTTTGGGCCAGTCGTCATCCCCCCGGACCAGCGGCGTGGCGCTGCGGGGATCGGCCACCTGGTAGGCGCCGGCAGGGATGGGTTTCCCGTTGTTGCCGATGGCGGGCATCACCAGGTCGGCAATGTTCTGTTTCTTGGCATAGATGCTGCCCACCGTGTAACTTCCCAGTACGGAGGAGGCGAGTTCGCCCAACTGCTTGCGCACCCAGGTAACGTCTCCGGGGCGCCAGGGATACGTGCCGATGCTGGCAGAGTAGTGGAAATCCAGCGATGTCCCTCTTACCGTCACCTTCTCCAGTTTGAGGAGGTTGTCCACGCCGGTACGGCGTTTGAGCCGCTGCTGCAGGGAGTCGTTGGCTTCGCGGAAATCCCGTGCCCGGGGCTGCGAAAAGGCTGGGGAAGCCAGGAGTGCCAGGAGAAGGACGGAGGAAAGGATTTTTCTCATGCTTTCTTTTTCTGTTTGCGGATGTCCCAGAAAATGACGAGGACGGTACTGAGCACAAGGGCCAGGGTATCGGCCAGAAGGTCCAGCGAATCGCCGCTCCGGTAATTGGTCAGGTGGGCCTGCCCCCACTCCGTTCCCAGGGCCAGCAGAAGGCCGGTAACGAGGGTGATGCCGGAGAAGAGCAGGGTATGCGGAAGGGTTTCCGTAAACTGGTCGAAGGCCAGGAACGCCAGGATGGGGAAGGGGAAGAACATGCAGAAATGCACCAGTTTGTCGCTGGGCAGGCCGAAAAGGGTCCACGGGATGGAAGGCGCACTGTCAAACTTGCCGAAACAAAGAAACAGCACGGCTGCCACGTAGAAGAAAAAAATGGCTCGGAAAGCGATTTTCTGGCGTTTGGTCATTACAGGTACAGTTCTCCGAAGAATTCAGGCCGATGGAAGTCGGGCTTTTCCGTGGAAACGGGGCTCCAACTGAGGAAATGCGGGTGGGCGGTCTTGTCTCCGCATTTGTAGAAATTGGCGCGGATCCGTGCCGGCAGATGGCCGGCATCAATGCCGATGAGCCGGAAAGGAATCACGACGCAGACCCGCCAGGTTTGCAGCCCCTGGAGTTCATCACGGCCGCCGTCATTCTGCGCGTAGCGAAGAATCTGTTCCATTTCCTCCTGCGGCCTTTTTACCCGTCCTTCGCGGGTGGCCCCGCTGCAGGCGAGCACTTTCCCCAGTGCATTGATTTCAAAATTATAGTAGCAACTGCCGTCCGGGTCCTCGATGAAGACTTCGACGCAACTGTCTTCCCACTGCCGGCCGTTGTCCTCTGTGTTCTGCGTCCGGAGATCCAGTCCCGATACGCGGAAATCCACCACCAGGGCATCCTCCGTGCGGGCCAGCCGGCCGCTGCAAAGGGGAGCGTAGGGAAAGGACTCCGGCCAGTTTACCTGGTCGATATCGAAGCGGGCGCCTCCGAGTTCCAGGGCTGTATCCATGTCCTGATTCTCAAATTCGACGAGGGGAACATTGAGTTTCTTGATCATAAGGCTTGCATGTCATGGAGTTTCTTGTAATAACCGCCCAGGGCGATAAGTTCTTCGTGCTTTCCGCGCTCGACGATTTTTCCTTCGTGCATCACCAGGATTTCGTCGGCATGGCGGATGGTGGAAAGCCGGTGGGCGATGGCGATGGTGGTGCGCGTTGTCATCAGGCGGTCCAGGGCGTCCTGCACCAGGCGCTCGCTCTCCGTGTCCAGGGAGGCGGTAGCTTCGTCCAGGATGAGGATGGGCGGGTTCTTGAGGATGGCGCGGGCGATGGACAGCCGCTGCCGCTGGCCGCCGGAGAGTTTGCTTCCCCGGTCGCCGATATTGGTCTGGTATCCCTGTTCCTTTTCCAGGATGAATTCGTGCGCGTTGGCTATTTTGGCGGCGGCGATGACCTGCTCTTCCGTAGCCCCTTCCACGCCGAAGGCGATGTTGTTGAAGATGGTGTCGTTGAAGAGAATGGGGTCCTGGTTCACATTGCCCATGAGGGCGCGCAGATCCCTGACGGCTACGTCCCGCACGTCTTTCCCGTCAATGGTGAGGCGGCCGCCGGTGACGTCCCAGAAACGGGGGATCAGGTCCACCAGGGTGGATTTTCCGGCGCCGGATTCCCCAACGATGGCAATCATCTTGCCGCGGGGGATTTCCAGGTTGACGTGGCTGAGAATCTGTTTGGTTCCGTCGTAGGTGAAACTCACGTCCTCGAAGCGGATGCTGCCGGTGAAACCCTTGAGTTCCTGCGGGTTTGCCGGGTCCTGGATGGGATTGTCGGCCTCGAGGATTTTGTTGATGCGCTCCATGGAGGCGAGACCCTTGCGCACGCTGTAGGTGGCTCTGGACAGTTCCTTGATGGGCTCGATCACCGAGTAGAGGATGACGAGGAAATAGATGAAGGTGGGAGCGTCGATAAATTTCCCGCCGCCGATGAAACTTTTCCCGCTGATGATCATGATGCCGCCCACGCAGAGCACGATCATGAGCATCACCGTGCCCAGGAATTCGCTGACGGGGTGGGCCGTGGCCTGGCGGATGCTCACGCGCGCGACCTTCCGCCGCATGCGGTCCGTGATGTCGTGGAAGCGCCGGCGCATGGTTTTCTCGGCATTGAAGGCCTTGACCACGCGGAGGCCGCCCAGTGTCTCGTCCACCTGGCTCATGGTGTCGCTCCAGAGGGCCTGCGCCTCCAGCGAGGAGCGCTTGAGTTGCTTGCCGATGAGGCCCATGATCCACACGAAGGCCGGGGCGAAGACGATGGTGAAGACCATCATCTCAGGGCTCAGCCAGGTGAGGAAGCCAAAGTAGATGAGAATGAGGATGGGGTCTTTGATGAGCATGGAAAGGGAGGCGATGATGGAATTCTCCACCTCCGAGACGTCTCCGGTGATCCGGGCGATGATGTCTCCTTTGCGCTCTTCCGTGAAAAAGCCGATGGGAAGGCTCAGGATCTTGTTGTAAATGCGGCAGCGGATTTCTTTCACGATGCCCGTGGAGATGGGAATCATGACGGCGTTGGACCCGAAGTAGCAACTGGTCTTGAGGGCCGTGAAGAGGATCATCACGCCCGCCAGCATGAACAGGGTGCTGGACGCGCCGTAGGTGGCGGAAAAGTCCGACACGTAATAGTACAGGTTGTTGAGCGCCTTCTCGCGGAATTCCATGGGCGTATTCCACGGAATGAATTCGTACACGGTATTGTTCACCTTGAAAAGGATGTCCAGCAGGGGGACCAGGACGGCGAAGGAGAAGATGTTGAAAACGGCGCTGAGGATGTTCAGCACGACCGATGCCGCCAGATGGCCTTTATAGGGGGAGGCATACTGCCTCATCATTTTCAAAAAATCCCGCATATCGACAAAAATAGCAAAAAAACTTTACAGCACCAGCAGCGGGGAGGCGATTCCCCGTTTGAGGACGCGGAGGTTGATGGTTCCCGGATCCACACCGGCGGCCATCAGGGCCGCCCGGGCGCTGGCGTAGGCCAGTTCGGGCGTGTTGTTGTTGCCGCTCAGGTGGCAGAGGAAGAGGTTCTTGAGGCCCGGGTGCAGGAAAGCGGCGATGGCCTCTGCACAGGCGTCGTTGGAAAGATGGCCGATGCCGTGGCTGATGCGGTTTTTGAGTTCCTGGGGATAGTCCCCGCCCAGCAGCATATCCATGTCGTAATTGGATTCCACCACCACCGTCGTGGCCAGGGAGGCCCACTGCAGCGCCTCGGACGTGGTGTGCCCCATGTCCGTCATCAGCACGAAGAGTTCCTCGCCGCTGCGGATGGCATATCCCACGCATTGTGTGGCATCGTGCGGTACCACAAAGTACTGTACGTCAAAGTCTTCCGTTACGGGGTTCCAGACGCCGGGGGTAAGGTTTTGTTTGCACGGGCCGATCCAGTCCCGCGTGAACGGGTGGCGCAGCAGGGCGTCGTTGAGCACCTGCGTGGTCCATACGGGCACCGCCAGGCGCTTGCAGAAGGAACCGAGGGAGCGGATGTGATCCCCATGGTCGTGCGTAACCAGGATGGCCGATATGTCGGCATAGCCCAGATGCAGGCTTTCCAGTTCTTTCTTGATGCGGCGGATGCTGACGCCGGCGTCGATCATGATGCCGGAGTGCAGCCCCAGGAGCAGGGAACAGTTCCCGCAACTGCCGCTGGAAAAACTGACAAAGCGCATCACGGGCGTTCCTCCTTTTCGCAGTACCGGGAGATGACATCGTACGACCCTTCTACGCCCAGTTCTCCGGCGCGGGACAGGTCGATGCAGCCTTTCTCCTTGTCTTTCAGGTAGATGAGCACCAGGCCGCGGTTGAAGTATGCGCTGCCCAGCCAGGGGTACAGCCGGATGGCCTTGTCGTAACTCTCGATGGCTTCCACGAAACGGGAACTGAGACAATACAGGTTGCCCAGGTTGAACTGCAGGTAGGGCAGGGAAGGCAGGATGGCGGCGGCCGCCTCCATGTCCTGCAGGGCTTCGGAGTAGTCGTACTCGCGGCTGATCTGCTCGCGCACGCGGGCGCGGGTGTTCCCCTTGTCATCCATGGTAAGGGTTTGCACATTGGACTCGAACGAGGCGATGAACTCGATCATCTCCGCCCTGAGGGCGCCCCGGTTCATGAGATAGAACGCTTTGTAGTACTGGGCGTACGGGTCCTGGCCGGTGTTTTCCACGGCTTCCGAAAAATGCATCAGCGCCGTGGAATACTGCTTGAGGCCCATGTCCTGCATCCCCTTGAAGAAAGGGTCTTCCACCTTCTCTGCCAGAAGGTCCGATGTCACCGGAAGATCGGTGGGAGCGGCACTGATCTCCGTCGGGAGCGGCGCCTTCGCGAAGAAGCTGTCCAGCAGGCGGTTCTCGTACCGATGGGCCAGGGCGTAGTTGGCTTCGTCCCGGCTCTTGGTGAGGACGAAGCGGTAGAGGGGCTTCAGGTTGATATCCACGTCCCGGTGGCGGAGCATCTCGTTCTCGAAATTGCCGCCCCGGGCGAAATCGGCATCCAGCGCAAGCAGGTTGCTGTATTTCTTGGTGGTGTCGGAGAAATTGGCCCCGCCGGCCGTGGCCTTCTCGTATTCGGCCACCTTGGTGCGGGCGGTGCGGTAGTCTTCCTTGGAGGCCCGCGTCATGCCCATCTGCAGTTCCACGAACGCCCGGTTCATGTAGGCCTTGGCGAAGTCCGGATACAGTTCGATGGCCTTGTTGTAGTCGGCCAGGGCGTCGTCCCAGCGCTGCATCTCGATGAAGAAGCCGGCGCGGTTGAAATAGGCCAGTACATTGCCCGGGTTGATGGCGATGACGCGGTCCATATCCGACAAGGCGCCTTCGTAATCGCCGACCTGCGCGCTCAGGAGGCTGCGGTTGTACAGGGTGAGCGCGTTGCCGGGTTCGTACTTGAGCACCGTGTTGAGGTCTTTCATGGCGGCGTTGAGGTCTCCGGTCTCACTGCGGACAATGGCCCGCTGGAAATAGGCCAGGGTGAGGGTGGAGTCCAGTTCAACGGCTTTGTTAAAATCGGCCAGGGCCTCGTCGAACTGTTTCCGGGAGGCCTTGAGCCCGCCCCTCCGGATATAGCCTTCGGGCTCGAAACGGTCCAGCCGGATGGCGTGGTTGTAGTCGGCCAGGGCCTTGGTGGTGTCTCCGAGGAAAAGGTAGGAGGCGCCCCGGTTCAGGTAGGACGCAGGGTCCTTGGGCTCCTTGCGGATGTACTTGTCGAAATCCGATACCGCCCGCTCGAACTGGCGGCTCAGGAAATAGGTGACCCCGCGGGTGAAATACAGGCCGGAAGACCCCGGACGCAGGGAGATGGCCCTTTCCAGGTCCTTCAGGGCGCCTTCATAATCACCGGTGCGGCTTTCGGTAATGGCACGGTAATGGAACCCGGAGGTGAAGACGGGATTCAGGCGCACGGCCGTGGAGAAATCGGCCTTGGCGCCGCGGATGTCTCCGAGGTTGTATTTGGCGATGCCGCGGTAGAAGAAAGTCCAATAGTCGGTGGTGTCCAACTGGGCCAGGATGTTGAAATTGGCGACCGCCTCGTTGAGCCGGCCGTCCTGGAGGGCGCTTCGGCCCCGGAAGGAGAAGACATCCTTGTCATACTGGGCCCGGGCGGGCACGCACAGCAGCAGTGCCAGGCAAAGGGGGAGTATGAGCCGGTTATTTTTCATAAAATAATTTTCTTTTCCGCCGTGAAAATGCTAATTTCGCACCAAATGACAAAGTTAATAAAAATTTTGATGATTTTGTCGCTGTCGGCCTGTATTCCTGCAGCAGCGCAAAGCGTCCGATACACCATAAGTCCCAAGAATGCCGAAACCGTCCTGCATACGGAGAACATCCGTGCCACGGTGGATTTCCTGGCCGGGCCCTCCCTCGGAGGACGTGCCAGCGGAACGGAAGGGGCCAAGAAAGCCGCCGTATGGGTGGAAGACCGTTTCATGGACCTGCATCTGGAGCCTTTCAGCGGCGCCTGGATGCATGGTTTCCGCGGAGCCGGGTTTTTCGGCCGGAACATTCTGGGCCTGCTGCCCGGAACGGCCGCTCCCGCCCGTTATGTGGTTGTGATGGCGCATTTCGACAACCTGGGCACCCTTGGGGGCAACACCTATCCGGGGGCCGACAGCAACGCTTCCGGCGTGGCCGCCCTGCTGGAGATCGCCCGCATGTTCTTCCATATGAAAGAATGCAGGAAGACGTATGGGACCGGCCTCATCTTCGCCGCGCTGGACGGCAAGGAGAAGGACCTTTCCGGTGCGGCCGATCTTTGGCGCCTCATCGAGCAGGGCAAACTGAAGGACCCCGTGAGCGGACAGGCGGTTTCGCCGGAACAGATTGTCCTGGCCGTAAACCTGGATCAGTTGGGTACCGGCCTGGCCCCCCTCACCAAGGGAAATCCCCATTACCTGATGATGCTGTCGGAGCCCTCCACCGGCCGCCGCAGTACGCTGGAAAGCGTGAACCGGGACCTCAATATCGGCCTGGAACTGGGGTATGACTATTATGGCAGCAAGGATTTCACGCAACTGTTCTACCGCCGCGTGAGCGACCAGCGCGTCTTTCTGGAGCACGGCATCCCCTCGGTGATGTTCACGTCCGGCATCACCCTCAACAACAACAAAGTAACGGATACGCCCGAGACGCTGGACTATGCGCTCATGCGCAAGCGCATCCAACTTATCTTCTACTGGTTGGAAAGAATCCTGTAGTTCACTGCATCCCTTTCTGGCGCTGTTTCAGCGCGGAACTGAGTGCGCTGGAAGCCCGCAGTTTGCGGACGGTGCCCTGGGAAACCTGGAAACTGTTCATGATTTCCTTCAGTTCCTCGACCGTATAACTGGGGTAGAGTTTGGCGACCTCCCCGGCAAAGAGTTCCAACTGGTCTCCTACGCTCAGGGGATAATCGTCGTCGCCGAAGAAACTTTCCGTCCAGCGGAACAGGTCGATTCTTGCGCGGATGGCTTCTTCCTGTGCGGCAGGATTGTCAGAGGGGGCGGCGGGAGTCCATGAGAGTTCCTGCAGCCAGACATTGCGCACAGGGCGCTCCCGGGCACAGTTCAGGACGGTGGGCAGGGTCTCCAGGTCTCCGTCGGCCTCATAGACGGCCTTTTCGCGGAGTTTGTCCCGGCGGAAAACGAAACTGGAGAGCGGGGCGGCGGTATTTCCGAGAATGGACAGCGTGAAGACTTTCTTGGGACCGGCCTTGCGGGGGAAGGCCTTTTCGCCGCTTACATTTACGTGATAGACATCGAAGTCGGGGTGGCGCCTGGCCGTGCGGAGGATGCTTTTCACGAAATCCGGGTCCGGCTGGGCGCCGGGTTCCAGCAGGCACACGAGCGCTTCCTCCACATCCTGCCAGTTTCCGTGCCGAATCTGGAGTTGTGCGTCATAGTCGGCCTCTGCGGGGTCATTTTCCGGCAGATACACCTTGAATTCTTTGCATTTCTGGAGCACCAGGGTCCCCAGCAACTTGTCATCTCCTTTTTGTAAAACGATTCCCAACATAAGGCTGATTCTTATCGATTTGTCTATCAATGTTTTCTGTACAATCCTCTGCGCAAAAAGAGCAGAGGATTATGCGTAAGTTGTTAGTTGTCAGGTGTTTGCTGATCACAGGGAGCGGTGACTCCGAGCCAACGGCCACTGTGCAGGCGGATGAGGAAGATCACGCCGCGGAAACTCAGTTCCACCGCCATGCACATCCAGAAGCCTGCCAGGCCGTAAACGCGGGTGAGGAAAATGGCGGGAATGATGCGGACAATCCACATGGAGCCGAAGTTCATGATGCTGGGCCACTTGGTGTCGCCGGCTCCCACGCAGGCGCCATAGGCCACGATGGATGCGGCATAGCCCAGTTCCGCGAACGCTTCGATGCGGAGCATCCGGGCTCCGAGGCCGATGACTTCGGCATCCGGGGAGAGAAGCCCCATCATCTGGGGGGCGAAAATGTACATCAGCACGGCCAGAAAGCCCATGATGCCCATTCCCAGGCCGGTGGTGATCCAGGCGAAGCGCTTGGCCAGGGACCGCCGTCCGGCGCCGACGGACTGTCCCACCAGGGTGGTGGCGGCATCGGCAATGCCGTAACCGGGCATGTAGCAGAAACTTTCCGCCGTAATGGCGAAGGAGTTGGCGGCGATGGAGATGGTCCCGAGCGGGGCCACAATGACCGTGGATGCGATGTGCGCACCTCTCATGAGCAGGTTCTGGAGCGCCATCGGCCCGCTGATGCCGAGGGCTTTCCGTACCACGGGGGCGGTGGGCCGGAAACTGCCTTTCTCCTGCCTCAGATTCAGTTCCGGGCTTTTGAAGACCAGGAAGGAGAACATGGCCAGACCGGTGATCACTTCGGCCAGGCCGCTGCCCAGCGCCGCTCCCGTCACGCCCATGTCCAGCATATAGATAAAGAGGTAGTTGAACACGACGTCCAGCACGCACATGCCGATGCTCAGGATGCTGGGGACTTTCATGTTGCCGCTGGCCTGCAGGATGGCGGCGCAGGTCCAGTCCATGAGCATGGCCGGCATGAACAGCGCCATGATGAAAAAGTAGCGGGAAGCATCCGGGCCGATGTCTTCTCCGCCGCCCAGCCAGTAGGGCAGGAAAGGGGAGATGGCCATGCCCACCACGGCCAGGAACACGCTGAATCCCAGGCCGCACACCAGTGCCTGGCGCAGCACCGAGCGCGCCCCGGCGAAGTCGTTGGCCCCGAAAAGGTGCGCCACCTGGACGGAAAAACCGCTGGTGACCGCCATCCCGAAACCGCCGAAAAGCCACAGGCAGGTGGAAACCAGGCCGATGGACGCTCCCGCGGCGGGACCCAGATGCCCCACCATGGAGGCGTCGATGTACTGCATCATCACCGAGGACAGTTGCGCCAGGATGGCGGGATAACTGAGCGTCAGGCACAGCCTGATCTGCTGTCCCAGGGTGAGCGAGCCTCCGGTACGGATGCTTTGGAGCAATATGTCTTTGCTTGCGGCCATAATGAGTCTGCAAAGATACGCATTTTACGCGTAAGGAGGAACATCCTTGCGGTCGATCAGTTCCCGGAGAACCTCCAGCCATCCATCTTCGGCCTGGCCGAAGGCGGCGCGCAGATCGGCAAGGGTGTATCGGCCCCCATGGGCTTCTATCCAGGCTTTGAGTTGCCTGCCGAGTTCCTGGGGACGGGCGGCTCCGCTGCGGCAGATGTCGCATTTGCCGCAGGGGGCACTCTTCTCCTGCCCGAAATAACGGAGCAGGAACTGCGAGCGGCACTCGTGCTCTTCTTCCACGAAATCCAGCATGGTCTGCACCCTCTCTCCGTATGTGCTCCGGAGCATCTTGTAGCGCTGGGGCGAGAGCTGCACGTTGCCGGGACGCAGGCGGTCGTGGGCGATGAGCAGCACGGTGGCATGGTCGGCCGGGATATAGCGGACGACGTGGTTTACACTGAGTCCGTACAGGAGTTGCCTGAGCTGCGGGACACTCACGCCGGCCCGGCGGGCGACGGCTTCCTCGTCAATGGGCTGCGGGAAAGAGAAAATGCCTGTGTACATACGCATAAGGGCCTCCAGGACGGCGGGCATCTGCGGGTCCGGGAGTTCGATATGGTAGAGTTGCTGGCGGTCGGTGTCGATGCGGATGCGCGTCTGGATGTCCATGTCTTCGGCGAGGGTCCAATGGCCTTCCCGCTCCAGGTATTTGATGGCGTAGTAGGCCGGGGCGCGCTGCAGGCGGTACTGTTTGCAGAAGGAGGCGAGATCGAACTTGAGCATCCGTCCCATGCCGGTGTCGTAGGGAATCTCGAAAAAGATATGGACCTTGTGATAGATGTCTTCGATGTATTCCAGGGAGGGGAAGGACACCTCCTGGATTTGCCGGAGGCGGGCCTCGTCGGTTCCGTTCCACAGGAGGACGGCATAGGAGGGCTTTCCGTCACGGCCTGCGCGGCCGGCTTCCTGGAAATAGGCCTCGGGGCTGTCGGGGAGGTCGGCGTGGATGACAAAGCGCACATCGGCCTTGTCGATGCCCATGCCGAAGGCGTTGGTGCACACCATCACGCGCGTTTTTCCGCTCTTCCAGTCTTCCTGGCGGAGGCTGCGGGTTTCGGGTCCCAGTCCGGCGTGGTAGAACGATGCGCTGATGCCGGCGGCGTTCAGGCTCTCCGCCAGTTCCTGGGTACGGGCCCGGCTGCGGACATAGACGATTCCCGTCCCGGGGACGCCTTCGCAGATGCTGCGGATCTGGCCGATTTTGTCCTGCGCCTTGCGTACGATGTAACTCAGGTTGGGCCGCTCGAAGCCGCTGCGGAGCAGGTTCTCTTCCCGGAAACGCAGCCGGTCCATGATGTCATGGGCCACCAGGGGCGTGGCGGTGGCCGTCAGGGCCAGGACCGGTGCCTCGACCCGTTCCCGCAAGCGGCCGATTTCCAGATAGTTGGGGCGGAAATCATAGCCCCATTGCGAAATGCAGTGGGCTTCGTCCACGACGATGAAGGAAACCTTGAGGACACCCAGGTAGGACTGGAACAGGGGCGTGTTCAGGCGTTCCGGAGACAGGTACAGGAACTTGTAGTCACCGTAGGCGGCATTGTTGAGGGCGAGATCCACCTCGTGCCGGGTCATTCCGGCGTGGATGGCCATGGCGCGGATGCCCCGCTGCTGCAGGTTCTGGACCTGGTCCTTCATGAGGGCGATCAGGGGCGTGACCACCAGGGCGATTCCGTCCTTCATGAGGGCCGGCACCTGGAAACACACGCTCTTTCCGCCGCCGGTGGGCAGGATGGCCAGTACATCCCGGCCTTCCAGGGCTTCCCGGACAATCTCTTCCTGCATGGGGCGGAAAGTGTCATATCCCCAATATGTCTTCAGTACCTCCTGCGCTGTCATAGATTGCGAAGTTAGTCATATTTTGTTAAATTTGCGCATGGCTTTGCAGAAAACAAATGCGGCCCGGCTGCTGGATGCGGCGGGCATTTCCTATACGCTGGTTCCTTATGAAGTGGATGAGGAACACTTGGAGGCTTCGCACGTGGCGGAGCAGTTGGGAGAGGATTTAGACCGGGTGTTCAAGACCCTTGTTCTCCGGGGAGACCGCAACGGTCTTTTCGTCTGCGTGGTCCCCGGGTCCATGGAAGTGGACCTCAAGGTGGCGGCACGCATCTCCGGGAACAAGAACTGCGCCATGATCCATGTGAAGGAACTGCTGCCGCTCACCGGTTATATCCGGGGCGGATGCAGCCCTATCGGCATGAAAAAATCCTTCCCTACCTTTATTCACGAGAGCGCCCTGCTGTACGAAAGCATCTACGTGAGCGCCGGCGTGCGCGGTTTGCAAATCTGCATCGCTCCGCAAGCCCTGATCGACTTCGTCGGTGCCGGCATCTACCCCTTATGATGGCGGTCAGGGTGGCTTGTAACAGTGTAATAATCAGCATGTTACGTATAATCCTCTGCGCATTTTGCGCAGAGGATTATACGTAATTCGTTGATTATCAATTGTTTACGAATCAGGGATTCAGCGGATGCCCAGCAGTTTGTGGGTTTGGAGGGAGAGGCGCCAGAGGGGATGGGCTTTCACAAAGGCGATGGTCTCTTCCAGGAGTTGTTGTCTTTTGGCAGGATCCGGAACATCGCAGGGCTGCAGGAACAGATGGCTGGCCGGAAAGCCTTCCCAGGCGCAGATTTCCTCCTCAGTGAGGGTGCCGTCATAGACCAATTTGATTTCATCGGCCTCGGCGATGTTCACCTTGCCGCGCTCCGCGTAGCCGGGAAGATGGTTCTTAGGGCTAAGCGTAACCCATTGGACTCTATTGACTTCCACTTTGTTGACGGAACCGTTGGTTTCCATGTGGACGATAAAGGTGCCGAAGGTGTCCAGGAGTTCGTCGTCCAGTTGCAGGAGCGGTTCTCCGCCGGTGAGGCAGATGCGCGGACAGCGGTAGCGCTGCACCTCCCGCAGGATTTCCTGCGCGCTCATCTCGCGGTAGGGCCGATGGTCCGTATCGCAGAAAGGGCATTGCAGGTTGCAGCCGCTCAGCCGCACGAAGACCATGGGCGTCCCGGTCCAGAAACCCTCGCCCTGCAGGCTGTAGAAAATCTCGTTGACCCGGTATTTACCGTTCATAGGCGGCCATGTTGTTTTCACTTTCCCACACTTCCACTTTGTAGGCGTTCTGCACATGGTCGCAGATCCAGCGGGCGATGTTTTCGGCCGTGGGGTTGAAAGGCAGCACTTCGTTGAGGTTCTTGTGGTCCAGCATTCCGGAAATGTCCCGTTTGATGTGGGTGAAATCCGTAACCATGCCGTCTTCATTGAGCGTTTCGCTCTTGCAGTACACTTTCACAATCCAGTTATGGCCGTGCAGGTCCTCGCACTTGCTCTCGTACGAAAGATGCAGTGCATGGGCCGATGAAATCTCCAGTCGTTTGCAAACGTAATACATATAGGTCGTCTCAATTTTCTGCAAAGATACAAAAAATGCCTCAAAAGATGATTGGGGCGTCAGTGGCTCTGACGTGGGCGTCGGTGGCTCATAAAAAAGGCTTCCGGACCTTGTTGTCGGAGGCCGAAGGCCGACTGAAGCCCCTCCCCGAGGGAGGGGTTGGGGAGGGGTAACGTGGGTGCCGGTGGCTCAAAAAAAGGCTTCCGGACCTTGTTGTCGGAGGCCGAAGGCCGACTGAAGCCCCTCCCCGAGGGAGGGGTTGGGGAGGGGTAACGTGGGCGTCGGTGGCTCAAAAAAAGGCTTCCGGAAAAACGGAAGCCTTTTTTATGAGCCACTCATCAGGCTCGAACTGACGACCTGCGCGTTACGAATGCGCTGCTCTACCGACTGAGCTAAAGTGGCCTGTCCGATTGTGGTGAATCGGGACTGCAAATATAAAGGATTTTTTGTATTTTTGCAAACAAATTAAAACCTATGCGTTCGGACATTATTGTAATCGGAGGAGGAGCTGCAGGGCTCGTGGCGGCTGTCGGTGCCGCAAAAGTGTTGGCAGAAAGTGAAAAAGGCGGTACTGTAACCGTCCTTGAGAAAATGCCCAAGGCGGGCCGTAAAGTCATGATTACGGGGAAAGGCCGCTGTAATTTCACGAATGTAAAAGACTGGCAGGATTTCTCTTCCCATATCCGGACCGATGTCAATTTTGTAAGTCCTTCGTGGCATAATCTCACCCCGCAGGGTGTGATGGATCTCCTGAAAGAGTTCGGCCTGCAGAGTGTCGTCGAGCGGGGAGACCGCGCCTTCCCGGCCTCGCACATGGCCGGCGATGTGGTGGATACGCTGCTGCGGGCCTGCACCCTTTCCGGGGTGAAGGTGGTGACGGACTGCGAAGTGAAAACCGTCGATACCACCGCTCGCGGGTTCTCGCTGGACTGCGTCCAGACCACCCGCAAGCAGGTGCGCATCCGGGTGGAAGACCCCCGGAAACTTCGGCCCGGAAAGCCGGCCCCCACCCGGGAGGAACTCACCATCGAACCGGTGGAATACACCTGCCGGAAACTCATTATCGCCACGGGCGGCCTGTCTTACCCCGGCACCGGCTCTACCGGAGACGGTTATATGTGGGGGGAGGAACTGGGCCACAGCATAGCCGCCTGCATGCCTTCCCTGACCGCCCTCGTTCCGGTCGGCTACAAGGAAAAAGGCTCCCTGGCCGGGGAAATCAAGCAGGCCTTCCGCGGCCGCACCGTCTATGGAAAGGCCAAGGAGCGCAAGATCGCTCCGCTTCCCAACTGGTATCCCACTTTCGAAAAGCATATCGAACGCATCACCCCGCTCAGCGACCTGGGCGAATTGTTCAACGGAAACAATCTGGACAATGTACAACTGACCCTCAGCATCAACGGGGCGGCCGTGCAGCAGGAGTTCGGCGACATTGAATTCACCGACGGCGGCCTGGAAGGCCCGCTGGGCTTCATGGTGAGCCGAAAGGCGGTGAGAGCCCTGAACGAAGGGCAGAAGGTCTCCGTGAGCCTGGATCTGAAGCCTGCCGTGGAACTGGAAAAACTGGACGCGGACATCCATGCCAAATGGGAAGAGGTCATCCATGACGAACGTTCCCAGGGACAGCCCTTCCAGCGCCTTTTCCGCATCATGCTGGGAAAACTCATCCCCTGGAACCTCACGCTGGCTTTCCTCAAGACCAACCCGAAGGTGAGCGTGGACACCCTGGCCGCTTCGCTGAAGGACTGGCGCATGGATATCGCCGGTTTCGTGGGATTCGAGCGCTGCGTGATCACAGCCGGCGGCATCAGCACCGCAGAGGTGGTGGCCAAAACCCTGGAATCCAAGAAGCAGCCCGGGCTCTACTGGGCCGGCGAGGTGTTGGACATGGATGCCGATACGGGCGGCTACAACCTGCAACTGGCCTTCTGCACCGGCTATCTGGCCGGCGAAAGTGCGGCGAAAGCCTTGAATGAATAATCTTTAGAACGTATTATGGATAAAAAATCTTACGCATTTGGAATGAGCGTCGCCTCCAGCTTCTATCAGCAGGGGATCAGAATCGCTAACGTAGATGATTTCGTGGCCGGACTCAAGGCCATGCTGACCGGCGTCCAGCCCGCCATCAGCCTGGAAGAGGCCGGCGAGGCCCTGGAAGCCTTCTATAAGGAACTGGAAGAGGAAACCTCCGAGCGGGCCGCCGCAGCCGGCGCCGCCGCCAAGGAAGAAGGGGAGAAGTTCCTGGCCAAGATGGCCAAGGATCCCGCCGTGAAAGCCACCGGAAGCGGCCTTATGTATAAGGTCATCAAGGAGGGCACCGGCCGCAAGCCCAAGGCTACGGACAAGGTGTACTGCCACTATGAGGGCACTTTCCCCGACGGACAGGTGTTCGACAGTTCCTACAAGCGCGGAGAACCCATCGAGTTCGGCCTCAATCAGGTGATCAAGGGCTGGACGGAAGGCCTGCAACTCATGAGCGAGGGCTCCAAGTACGAACTGTACCTGCCCTACCACCTGGCTTACGGTGAATCCGGCACCCGCGGCATCCCGCCGTGCAGCGCCCTCAAATTCGTGGTGGAACTGATCGAAGTGCGGTAGAAAATACCCGGTCGGCCGGGTACGGCTTATGGATTGGATAAAGGCCATTGAGATATTCGCCATGGTGACCGGCATCGCATACGTGGTGCTGGAAATCCTTCAGAAGAACGCCATGTGGGTGGTGGGCATCCTGACCGGCGCGGCGTGCGCCGCCAGTTTCGGCGTACAGCATGTCTGGGCCTCCATGGTGCTGAATCTCTATTATGTGCTGGTTTCTTTCTATGGGCTGCGCGCCTGGAAAAAGGCCGGGCAGCAGGCCGGGGAGAATGTCATCCACCTGCGTACGCTGCCCCCGCGCGTGATGCTGTACAGCGCCCTGGCCTTTGTGGCTGGCTCGCTGCTGTTTACGGCGATTCTCCGCACCGCCGGAGACAGTGCGCCGGTGCTGGACGCATCGGCCACCGTGCTCAGCGTCATCGCCACCTGGTGGCTGGCCCAGAGTTACCTGCATCAGTGGATTCTGTGGATTGTGGCCGATACCCTCACGGTCATCCTCTGCCTGTCCTCCGGACAGTACTGGCTGGCGCTCATGTATGTCGCCTACACCGCCGGTGCCGTCTATGGCTATTTCCATTGGAAAACGCGCGGAAAAGTCGTAAATTAGGGCCATGAAACTCATTGTTGACTGCGGTGCCACCAAGACTGACTGGGCGCTCGCGGGCGGAAAGACCGTCCGTACGCCCGGCTTCAACCTGGCCCATACGCCGGCAGACCGCTTGGATGCCATCCTGAAAGAGGCGGCGCAAAAGGTCGGCCCCGGTATCTCCCGTATCCATTTCTATGCCGCCGGCTTCGTCGGAGAACCGTCCGTGGACCTGGCCCGCTGGTTCCCCGGAGCCGCCATCGAGTATGCCTCCGACATGCTGGGAGCCGCCCGCGCCGTCTGCGGCCGGACTCCCGGAATCGCCGCCATCGTGGGAACCGGCGCCAATACCTGCCAGTATGACGGCAGCCGGATCGCCCGCAAGATCGACTGCGGCGGCTTCATCCTCGGCGACGAAGGTTCCGCCTCCGTGCTGGGCCGTCTTTTCATCACCGATTATATCAAAGGTCTTGTCCCGGAAAGCCTGTCTGCCGCTTTCACCCGGGAATTCCGGGCCGATTATCCCACTTTGGTCAAGAACGTCTATGGTGGGGGAGCCCCGGCCCGCTACCTGGGCGGCTTTGCGCCGTTCCTCCTTTCGCACTATGATTCCGAGGAGTACGTGAAGGAACTGGTTGACAAGAACTTCCGAGCCTTTTTCGAACGCACGGTCTGCCGCTATGACCGCCTCCCCGTCGGGATTGTGGGCGGCTTCGGTTATGCCTGCCGGGAAATCCTGCTTCGTATCGGCCGGGAATACGATATTGAAAACATAACCATTCTGGCCTCTCCGCTGGAAGGCCTTCTGAAATACCATGCCGTATAAAGAGAATTACCCTTCCGTCCTTCTGTCGGAGGCTGTCGATGCCATCAGTTCCCTTCCCGGCGTGGGAAGACGGAGCGCCCTCCGCCTGGCCCTGCATCTGCTGAAGCAGCCGGCCGAGAACGTCCATCACTTCACATCGGCCATCAATGAACTCCGGGACAAGGTTTGCTACTGCAAGCGCTGCCGCATGATTTCGGACGACGAGATTTGCGCCATCTGCGGAGACCGCAGCCGTGACCAGCGCACCATCTGCGTAGTGGAAAGTGTGCGTGACGTGATGAGCATCGAGGCCACCGGCCAGTACCATGGCGTGTACCATGTGCTGGGCGGCATCATTTCGCCCATCGCAGGTGTCGGCCCTTCCGACTTGAGCATCAAGGAATTGACAGACCGGGTAGCCCAACTCGATGACCCCGCCGGAGCCGAGGTCATCCTCGCCCTCAGCGGAGACGTGGAAGGGGAAACCACGGCCTTTTACATTTACAGACAAATTGAGGCGACCGGTATCCGGATCACCTCCCTCGCCAGAGGACTCGGTTTCGGCGACGATTTGGAATATGCCGATGCCCTCACCCTCGGCCGTTCTCTTACTAACCGCCAATTGTTTAAACCATGATTAATGACGAAGCACGGCGCTGCCTGCTGTGCAAAAAGCCCAAATGCGCCCTTCAAGGGTGCCCTGTCCATACGCCGGTGCCGGAGTGCATGTTCCTGTACCGGCAGGGAAAGTTGGATGAAGCCGGAGAGATGCTTTTCCGGAACAACCCCCTGAGTGCCGTTACCTCCCTGGTCTGCGACTGGAAGCAGTTCTGCTACGGCCACTGTGTCCTCAATGTAAAGCAGGTTCCGGTACGCTGGTACGAGATTGAGCAGGAAATTTCCGGTCAATACCTTTTCCGCCATCAACTCCGGCGCCGCAGCGCAGAGTTGGAAGGCAGGCGCATCGCCCTCGTGGGGGCCGGCCCGGTGGGCATCGCCGCGGCTGTCTGGCTCTATGAGGCCGGGGCCGACGTCACCCTCATCGACGCAAATCCCGGAATGGGCGGCGTGCTCCGTTACGGCATTCCGGCCTTCCGTCTGGACAAGAAATACTGTGATGCCTTCGAGGCCATGTTCGAGAAGGCCGGCATCGTTTTCAAAGGCTCCACGAAAGTGGGACAGGATGTCACGCTGGCGCAACTGTCGGCCTCCTATGACGCCGTTCTTCTGGGCGCCGGGGCCGAGCATCCCGCCTCCCTGCATATTCCCGGGGAGGAGAAGGCCGTCCAGGCCCTGCCTTTTCTGAAGAATCCTTCCGCTTTCCAACTGGGCCGGAAGGTGATTGTCATCGGCGGCGGCAACGTGGCCATGGACGCCTGCCGGACAGCCGTGCGGCAAGGTGCCGAAACCTGGGTCTATTACCGCAAAACCTTCGAGAACATGCCCGCCAATCCTTTGGAAGTGGACCTGGCGAAGGACGACGGGGTGCAGTTCCGCGTATTCCAGGCTCCGGTAGCGGTGAAGGAAGGCGGCGTGGTGTTCCGTGACTGCGAGAACGTGCAGCCGGAAGACGGCGGCCGCGTGGTCACGCGCATCATCGAAGGCACCGACCATTTCGTGGAGTGTGACACGCTCCTGACTGCCATCAGCGAGAAGCCGGACTTTTCCCTTTTCGAAGGAACGGCGGCTGTCGTGAACGGGGAAGGCTGGCCCGTTACCTCCGAGGGCGGCCGGGTGGAAGGATTCAGCAATGTCTGGATGGCCGGAGACTTCGTCCTGGGCCCCAAGACCGTCGTGGAAGCCGTCGCATCGGCCCGCAGTGCCGTCTCCTCCATCCTCCTCTCCCTTGCCGGTGATTCTAAACCCCTTGACAATGAGTAAGTTCCGTACAATCCTCTGCGCAAAAAGCGCAGAGGATTGTACGAAAGTGATTGATTTATAGATAGTTGTTTGCCACTATGAAAGCGTTACTGATATACTCCGGCGGGCTGGACAGCACCACGCTGCTGTATGAATATAAGGACAGCATTGCGCTCGCTGTCACCTTCGACTATGGCTCCAAGCACAACGCCCGGGAGATTTCCTACGCCGAGGAAAATTGCAAGCGTTTGGGAATCAAGCACATGGTGATACCCCTGGGTTTCATCGGCCAGTATTTCAAGAGCGACCTCCTGCTCAGTGGGGGAGCGATTCCGGAGGGCAGTTATGCCGAGGAGAACATGAAAAGCACCGTGGTGCCTTTCCGCAACGGCATTATGCTGGCTGTGGCGGCGGGTCTGGCCGAAAGTTACGGCCTGGATACGGTCCTTCTGGCCAACCACAGCGGTGACCATGCGATTTACCCGGACTGCCGTCCGGAGTTTGTGGAGGCGATGGACGCGGCCGTGAAGGCCGGCACTTATGAAGGCATCCGCGTCGTGTCCCCGTACTGCGACATCACCAAGCGCGACATCGCCCTTCGGGGCAGGGCCATCGGCCTGGACTATTCCCTTACTTATTCCTGTTACAAGGGCGGAGAGAAGCACTGCGGCAAGTGCGGCACCTGCACCGAGCGCAAGGAAGCCCTGGAAGGCTTTGACCCCACGGAGTACGAGGCGTAAGGATTACAGCAGTTTCTTACGGCGGAAGAGATACCAGACGACAAGGCAGCTGAGGCCCATCAGGACCAGGATGATGACCCAGTTCCAGAAGTTGGCGTTGGGGTCTCCGGAATTGAGGATGGGAAGGCGCACGTTCATGCCGTAGAAGCCCGCGATGAGGGTGGGCGGCATGAGGAATACGCTCACGACGGCCAGGATTTTCATGATTTTGTTCTGCTCCAGGTTGATCAGACCCACCACGGTGTCCTGGAGGTATTCCAGACGCTCGAAGCAGAAGTTGGTGTGGTTGAGGAGGGAACTGATATCCTGCAGGAGTACGTTGAGGCGGTTCTCCAGGGTGCGTGGCACTTTGGTGGAACGCATCAGATTGGAGATGAGGCGCTGCTTATCCACGACGTTCTCACGGACGATCATGGTGTTTTCCTGCATCTGGGAAATGTCGATGAGGAGTTCCTGGTCGATGTCTTCCTGGTCGTTGATCTGCTTGGCGTACTGGGAGATTTCCTTGGAAAGGAGCTCGATCATATCGGCATCCAGGTCGACACGTTGGTCCAGGATGCTGGCGAAGACGCTGAAGCCGGAGGGGTATTGCTTGGGATTCACCTGCAGGCGGCGCTGCAGTTCGGTGAAAGACCGCAGCGGAACCTCGCGGAGCGTGGCCAGGGTATCGTCCACGATGGTGAACGACACGGCCTGCATCATGTATTCGTCCGGACCCGGCGTGAGGAAGTTCGTGTTGGCGAATATGGCGTCGTCGGTCTCGAAATAACGGGACGATGACTCAATCTCTTCCGCTTGCGCCCGGCTCTGGATCTCCGTGCCCATGAAGGCCTCCACCGCACGTTTCTCGGCCCCGGTGGGATCCACCAGGTCTATCCATACGGTTTCCTCCAGTTTGATCTTCAGGAAGTCTTTCTCCGACTGGGAGAGGAGAATTTTTCCGTTTTCTCTGTAGAAGATACTCAGCATATCTCTTTATGTTTTAGCTCCGGGCCAGTCGCACCGGATGGAGTTTGAAATTTCGCGGGCCGCAGGCCCCTTACCCTATAAACCAGCTGACATTACGGAAAAGTCAGCCTGCAAAAATACATAAAAAAAATGAAAAGACAAGCGAAAACCTTATAGATCATCGTCGGCATTGGCCAGGGACAGGGCGACGCTGAAAACGAGATTCACGTTGGCCATCGTTCCGCTGAGGTCCCAGTCTTCCCGGTATTCATCCGAAGGCTTGTGATACCACAGTTGGAACGGATAGCGGTTGGGCTTTTCCGGATTCACCGGGTGCAAGCCGTTTTCCATGACAACGGCCGGCACGCCTTTTTTCACGAAATTGTAGTGGTCCGAGCGGAAGAACCAGCCGTCGGAGTTGTCGTCGTCATAGTAAATGTAGCGGCCCTGCGCGGCTGCGGCCGCTTCGTAGTAGCGGTCCAGTTTGCTTTCTCCGCCGCCCAGAATCACCACATCCCGGGTGAGTTCGGCCGGGCCGATGCTTTCAAAGTTGAGGCAGGCGACGGTCTTTTCCAGCGGAAAGGCCGGATGGGCGCAGTAATATTCCGAGCCGAAGAGCCCGCTCTCCTCCGAGGAAGGGAAAAGGAAAAGCACGCTCCGGTTGGGCCGGACGGGCATTTCGCTGAACCTCTTGGCCAGGAGCAGGACCCCGGCCATGCCGGTGGCATTGTCGGCCGCCCCGTTGTAGATGGCATCGCCCTTTTCGTCCGGCGTGCCGATTCCCAGATGGTCCCAGTGCGCATTCACCACCACCACTTCATCGGCGTCTCCGGCTCCGCGCAGGAAGGCTCCCACATTGCGGGTTTCCCGGATGTCATAGGTGACATCCATGCGGATGTCGCTGCGGACCTTGAGCGGGATGCTCCGGAAGCCGGGCTTGCCGGCCGCTTCCAGGGCCTTGTCGAAATCGACGCCGGCGGCGGTGAACAGTTTCCGGGCGCCGTCCTCGTGCAGCCAGCCCTTGACGGCCAGTTGGTCGGCATTGTTCGTCTCCGGGTTGTAGAGGGCCAGGTTGTTCTCCATGTGGCCGTTCGCGCACACGTGCCAGCCGTAACTGGCCGCTGCGGTATTGTGGAGCACCAGGCAGCCTGCGGCTCCCTGGCGCCGGGCTTCCTCTAACTTATAGACCCATCGGCCGTAATAGGTCATGTTCCGGCCCCGGAAAAGGGAAGGGTCGTAATAGCCGGGGTCGTTTACCATGGCGATGACGATTTTCCCCTTGACGTCGATGCCGTCAAAGTCGTTCCAGCCGTATTCGGGCGCATCGATGCCGAATCCGCAGAAAACGTATTCCGCGGCCTTGAGTTCGATTTTTTCGCGGGCTTGCGCGGTCCAGACGACCACGTCTTCCGGATAGTTGAGTACGGTCCGCTTCTTCCCTTTGACCGGAATCTTCGACCCCTCGGGCCTGGCGGTGACGGAAATCATGCCGAAAGGCTGGAACCAACTGCCGCCGAAGGCGGGCTCCAGGCCCAGTTTCTCCAGTTCGCCGGCCAGGTAATCCACCGTGAGGTCCTCGTAAGGGGTCATCGGCTTTCGGCCGCCGAACTTGTCGGAGGCGATGGTGCGAATCCAGTTACGGAGCAACCGCTCGTCGCCGGTTCCCGGGGCCTTGCCGCCGTACAGTTCCTCCCAGGCCGCTGCAAAATCGCTCCGGTATTCCTCACAGTCCTGCAGACGGGCGAAGCAGGCGGCCGCCAGGTGCCGGGAAGCGTCCACGTCGCTCTGCCAGTGATAACCGGAGATGACGCGGCTCTGTCCCCATTCGTAGCCGGCCCGCAGGAGGGTGTCCTGCCTTTCCGGATTCAGGGCCGACAGGACCAGGGCCATGCCCCAGCCGCGGACGGAGTGCCCCGAAGGATAAGATCCCGTAGGACGCTCGCGCTCTTCATCTTCCGGAATCAGCGTCCCTTCCCGGTAAAAGACAAAGGGACGCAGGCGCATGTAAGCCGCTTTGGGTGCGGTCGCGGCGAGCCGGAAGGTGCGGATGGAGCGGTCCAGCAGGTACAATGTCCGGGGCGTCTTTTCCCGGGACAGTTCCCGGCCGAAGGCCCCGCTGAAAAGAAGGGCCATGGTATCCGCCTTCGTCGTCCCTTCCCGGATGGCCCGGAGGCCTCTTTCCCCGGCGCGCAGATGGCTCTTGGCATAGAAATACATGGCCGAATCCTGCATGTAGACGGGCGAGCCGTCTTCCGGCGGAGCCGGGAGGAAGCGGGTGGCGTCCGGCAGTTGGCTGGCGGTCAGGTAGGGCTTCACTTTCTGGGCCTGGACCGTCCAGGCGACAAACAGCAGGGAGCACAGAAGGAGGAAGGATTTTCTCATGGCTGTAGGAGATTTCGTGCGAAGATACGACTTTTTTGCAAAATCAAATAATAATCAGTATATTTGCGCGCTTTTTTTCCGCCCGCAAGGGGGAAACGGCTCAAAAAATAATGTTTAACTACTAGTTTTTTTTAGTCAAATTTTTATGTCTGAAGAAATTAAGAACGTGGCAGAAGAACTCCAGAACGAGGCTCCTGTCCAGAAAGAAACCAAGAAGGCTGTGCTCAACGCCTCTGTGGCTCCCGAAGATTTCGACTGGGAGGCCTTTGAGAATGAAGGCGTAGAGAAGGGTTCCAAGGAAGAGACCCTGGCCAAGTACGAGCAGACCCTCTCCAAGATCTCCGAGAACGAGGTCGTGGAAGGTGTGGTCACCTCCATCAACAAGCGTGAGGTCGTGGTGAACATCGGCGCCAAGAGCGAAGGTGTCATCTCCGCCCCCGAATTCCGTTACAACCCGGACCTCAAGGTCGGTGACAAGGTGGAAGTGCTCGTGGAAAGCACCGAGGACCGCAAGGGTCAGCTCGTCATCTCCCATAAGAAAGCCCGTCAGCTCAAGTCTTGGGATATGGTCAACGCCGCTTACGAGAGCGGTGAAGTGGTGAAGGGTTATGTGAAGACCCGCACCAAGGGTGGCATGATCGTGGATGTGTTCGGCATCGAGGCCTTCCTCCCCGGCTCCCAGATCGACATCAAGCCCATCCGTGACTACGATGTGTTCGTGGACACCACCATGGACTTCAAGATCGTCAAGATCAATCAGGAATTCCGCAACGTCGTCGTTTCCCACAAGGCACTCCTCGAGGCCGAGCAGGAACTCAAGCGCTCAGAACTCATCTCCAAGCTGGAGAAGGGCCAGGTGCTGGAAGGCGTCGTCAAGAACATCACCAACTACGGCGTGTTCGTAGATCTGGGCGGTGTGGACGGTCTCATCCACATCACCGACCTCAGTTGGGGCCGCATCTCCCATCCGGAAGAGGTGGTCGCCCTGGACCAGAAGATCAACGTGGTCGTCCTGGACTTCAACGAGCAGCAGAAGCGCATCGCCCTCGGTCTCAAGCAGCTCACCCCGCACCCGTGGGAGGCTCTTTCCCCCGACCTCAAGGTGGGTGACACCGTGAAGGGTAAGGTGGTCGCCGTGGCCGATTACGGCGCTTTCGTAGAGGTTGAACCCGGCGTAGAAGGCCTGGTCCACGTGAGCGAAATGAGCTGGAGCCCCCGTCTCCACAGCGCTCAGGAATTCCTCAAGATGGGTGACGAGGTGGAGGCCGTTATCCTCACCCTCGACCGCGAGGCCCGCAAGATGTCCCTCGGCATCAAGCAGCTCACCACCAACCCTTGGGAGAGCATCCGCGAGAAGTATCCCGTCGGTTCCCAGCACAAGGCTACCGTTCGCAACATCACCAACTTCGGCGTGTTCGCTGAACTGGAGGACGGCGTAGAAGGTCTCATCCACATCTCCGACCTCTCCTGGAACAAGATCAAGCATCCCGCCGAGATGGTTCAGAGCGGTGACGTCATCGACGTCGTCATCCTGGACTTCGACGAGAACAGCCACAAACTGTCCCTCGGTCACAAGCAGCTCACCCCCAACCCTTGGGACGAACTTGAGGCCAAGTATCCTGTAGGCACCGTGGCCGATGCTACCGTGGCTGCCGTGAGCGACAAGAACACCACCGTCACCTTCGCAGACGGCACCGAGGCTACCGCCTTCAACCGTGAGATGGTGAAGGAAGATGGCAAGCAGGCCATCGTCGGTGAGACCCTGCCCGTGAAGGTTGTGGATCTGCGCCGCAGCACCCGCACCATCCGCGTGTCCCATGTCCGCACCTATCAGGAGGTGAAAGCCGCCCGTGAAAACGCCGAGGCCGAATCCGCCAAGAAGGCCATCAAGAAGGTCCAGAGCAATGTAGAGAAGACCACCCTCGGTGACATCTCCGCCCTGGCCGCCTTGAAGGAGCAGCTGGAAAAGGGTGAGTAATAACCCGAATACATTTACACTGACCTTGCTGGGCACGGCTTCGGCCATGCCCGTCAAGGGTCGGAATCAAAGCGCCCAGGCACTTCTTGTGCATGGGCGCTTGTTCCTTATCGATTGTGGCGAAGGGACCCAGTACAGGATGGTGGAGCAGAAAATCCCCATGATGAAACTGGATTCCGTTTTCCTGAGCCACGTCCACGGAGACCATGTCTTCGGAATCTTCGGCCTGTTGTCCACCCTGGGCATGAAGGGCCGGCAGACGCCGCTGAACATCTTCGCGCCGGTGAATTTCGGCCCCATCCTCAAATTCTTCCTCAGTTATTATGGAGACGGGCTGGCATATGAAATCCGTTTCACGCCCTTGAAGATGAAAGAGCCGGAGACCATCCTGGAAACCAAGAGCGTCGCCGTCCAGGCTTTCCCGCTGAACCATGGCATCGAGACCTTCGGTTTCCGCTTTGCGGAGAAGGAGCCCCCGTTCAATGTGCACAAGGATGCGATTGAGCGGTACGGCCTCACCCTCACGGAGATCGGAACGCTCAAAAGGGGAGAGGACGTGTTGCGGGAGGACGGCTGTGTGATTCCGGCCGCCGAGGCCGCTTACAAACCTTTTGTCCCCCGCAGTTACGCCTATTGTTCCGACACGGCCCCTTTCCCGGAGGAGGCCGGCTGGCTTCGCGGCACCACGGTCCTCTATCACGAGGCCACCTATCAGGAGGAATTCGCCGACCAGGGCGCCCTCCGGCATCATTCCACGACGCTGCAGGCGGCCCGGCTGGCCGCCGAGGCCGGCGTGCAGAAACTGCTCATCGGCCATTATTCTTCGCGCAGCAGCGAGGTGCGCGCCTACGAGGCGGAGTGCCGCAGCGTTTTCCCGGAAACTTTCGCCACATCTGACGGCGACCGTTACGAAATTTGATTTTTTCTTCTTAACTTAGCATCTTGAGATTCGTCGGGCTTTGCCCTCAGAATGACAAGTGCTATGGTGAAAAAGTTAATATCGCTTCTGTCTTTGCTGCTGCCTGCGGCGGTGCTCTTGGCCCAGACGCCCCAGGAGAAATACATCGATACCTATTCGCAGGTCGCCGTGGAGGAAATGCTCCGCAGCGGTGTCCCGGCCAGCATCACCCTTGCGCAGGGCCTTCTGGAGTCGGGGTCGGGCCAGTCCCGCCTGGCGACGGAAGGGAACAACCATTTCGGCATCAAGTGCCACAAGGGCTGGACGGGCCGGAGCATGAAGCATGACGACGATGCCCGCAACGAATGCTTCCGCGTGTACGATTCCCCGGAGCAGAGTTTCCGGGACCATTCGGATTTTCTCCGCTACCGGGACCGCTACAAGTTCCTTTTCGACCTGGAACGGACGGATTACCAGGGATGGGCTTACGGCCTCAAGCAGGCCGGCTATGCCACCGATCCCAAATATGCCGGCAAACTCATCAAATACATCGAGGATTATAACCTGAGCCGCTTCGACATCGTCTCTGTCGAGGAGGAGGCCGCGCTTCCGGAAGCCCCGCACAAAATCGAGGAGCCGGTGGCCGTGTCTTCCGTCCGCTCCGCCGCCCCGGGGGAGGACCCTGTCCTGCCCCGCGAAGATTTCCACTTCCCGCTTACCCGTGCGCTGTATTCGCTCAACGGCGTTCCCTTCGTATATGCCATGGAAGGGGAGAGTTACGGCTCCCTGGCCAAGTACTATCATCTTTTCAAGTGGGAGATTCTCCGTTACAACGATGTCTCCAAGGACACGGTGCTGGATGCCGGTACGGTCGTCTATCTGCAGTCCAAGAAAAACCAGGCTCCGGAAGGCCTGGAGAAGTATATCGTTTCCGAAGACGGGGAAGACTTCCACACCATCTGCCAGCGCTTCGGCGTGAAGGAGAAGGCCATTCTCAAACTGAACGGCCTGGAGGCTCCGGTCCAACTCCTGGAAGGGGATGAAATCAAACTTCGTTAGCCTATGAAAAAGTCTGTCATCGGCCTGTTCGTCGCCCTTGCCGTGGCTGCCCTTGCGGTGGCCGGCGTTATGGCATGGCATGCCTGGTTCGACCGCAAGGTGCCCAATTTTACGGACGAAATGGATCTCTATGTCTATCCCTGGATGGACGTGGACCAGGTGAGGGATTCCATCCTCGCTTCCGGCATCGTGCGCAGTGAAGGCAGCCTCAGGCGTGTTTTCAAGGATGTGGAGAGCATCGAGGCCGGGCATTACCTGATCGATTCCACCTGCTCCAGCATGTATGTTTCCCGCATGCTGCACAAAGGCTGGCAGACGCCCGTGAACCTCACCCTCTCCGGCTCCATCCGCCGTCCGTCAGACCTGGCCCGGAAAATCGGCTCGCAGATGCTGGCCGATTCGGCCACGGTGGCTTCCTTCATCGCCTCCGAGGATTCCCTGCGGAAGTACGGCGTGGACCGGCAGCAACTTTTCACGATGATCATTCCGGACACCTACCAGTTCCTCTGGACCGCTTCCGTGCGGGAGATTTTCGACCGCTTCGCCCGGGAAAAGGACGCCTGGTGGACGCCGGAGCGCCTTTCGGCCGCCAAGGCGCAGCGCCTGACTCCCCGCGAGGTAAGCGTCCTGGCTTCCATCGTGGACGGGGAAACCAAGTACGTCCCCGAGCAGCCTTCCATCGCCGCGGTCTATCTGAACCGCCTGAACAGCGGCATGCGCCTTCAGGCCGACCCTACCGTCGCCTATTGCTTTGATTACCGGCTGAACCGCATCCTCAAGTCTCATCTCCTGGTGGATTCTCCGTACAATACCTACCAGCATGCCGGCCTTCCTCCGGGCCCTATTTCCTGCCCGCCCAAGACTTGCCTGGAGGCGGTCCTTCACCCGGATTCTCACAATTACATTTTCTTCTGTGCCGACCCTGCCTTCAACGGTACCCATCGTTTCGCCTCCACTTACAGCGAGCACCTTGCGAATGCGCGCGCTTTCCAAACTGCCCTGACCGAACGCCAACGTGGAAAAAAGTAGTCTCATATCCCGGGCCCGTGAAACGGCCGCCGCCATCCTGAAAGACCGCACCCGCTATGACGGATCGCCCTTCATCGGCCATCCTGACGCGGTGGCCGGCATCGTGGCCGACGAAATCGGCCTTCCCGAAGAGTGCATCGTGGCCGTTTACCTGCATGAGGCCAGCCGCATGGGAGACTATGTGGTAAAGGCCGGCGAGTGGGGAGAGACGGTGTGCACCCTCGTGGACGGACTCGACAAAATTGCCACTATCAAGCCCAAGGACACCCGGCTGGAGGCGGAGAATTACAAGAAACTGATCATTCAGTACTCCCGTGACCCGCGCGTGACGGTTCTCAAACTGGCCGACCGCCTGGAGGTGATGCGGAACCTGAAGATGTTTCCGAAATCCAACCGGGACCAGAAAATTCTGGAAACCCTCATGCTGTACATCCCCCTGGCGCACCAGTTGGGCCTGTACAACATGAAGCAGGAGATGGAGGACATCTACCTGAAATATGCCGAGCCGGAACAGTACCGGCTCATCACCAACAAACTGAAAGCCGGGGAGAAGGACCGCGAAAAACTGATGGCCGAATTCATCGAGCCGCTCAAGTTGAAACTCTCCGAGGCCGGCATCCGCTACAAACTGAAAATCCGTACCAAGGCCGCCTACTCCATCTGGCAGAAGATGCAGAAGCAGAAAGTGCCTTTCGAAGGCGTGTACGACGTCTTTGCCATCCGATTCATCATCGACTGCGACGGAGAAGACCATAAGCAGGAGAAAGACCTCTGCTGGCAGGTCTATTCCTTTGTGACGGAGCAGTACGAAGCGGACACCCGGCGTCTGCGCGACTGGGTCACCAATCCCAAGCCCAACGGTTACGAAAGCCTGCACATCACGGTCAAAAACCGCGACGGAGCCTATGTGGAGGTGCAGATCCGCACCAAGCGCATGGACGATGTGGCCGAGAACGGCTTTGCCTCCCACTGGGCCTATAAGGGCATCAAACGGGAAGAGACGCTGGACACCTGGCTCAAGAGCGTGCGTTATGCCCTGGAGCATCCGGGCTCCGATGCCGCGGAAGACCTTCCCCAGCCTCCTTCCCGCGAGATCTTTGTCTTCACGCCTACCGGCGAACTCCGCATCCTGTCGGCCGGTTCCACGGTGCTGGACTTCGCTTTCGGCATCCATACCAATATCGGCGCGCACTGCGTCGGCGCGCGCGTGAACGGCAAGGCCGTATCCATCCGTGAGAAACTCGCCACGGGAGACGTGGTGGAAATCCAGACCTCCAAGAACCAGCGTCCCAATCAGGACTGGCTGGGCTGGGTGGTTACGTCCAAGGCCCGTTCCAAGGTGAAGCAGGCCCTGGCGGCGCAGGAACTTTCCCGTGCGGCCGACGGCAAGGAACTTCTGGAACGCCGGCTCAAGAACTGGAAACTGGAACTCCCGGACGACATGCTCACCGAATTGCGCAAGAAACTGTATTTCTCCACGCTGACGGCCTTCTATGCCGCCATCGGTGAACAGACGCTGGATGTCAATACCATCAAGGAATTCATCCAGGGAGAGGCCGGGCGTCACGCCGCATCCGTCGAGGCGGCGGAATCGGTGCAGTCACAGGCCAGGGCCAACCGCCGTCCGGAGTCGAAAGACGACATTCTGGTGTTGAATGCCAAAAATGTCAAGGGCTTGGATTACAAGATGTCCAAGTGCTGCAACCCGGTTTTCGGGGACGATGTCTTCGGCTTTGTCACCCGCACCGACGGTATCAAGATTCACCGCATCACCTGTCCCAACGCTGCCCGGCTGCTGGAGATGTTCCCGTACCGCATCCAAAAGGTCCGTTGGGCCGATTCGCCCTCCAGCGGTTCCTTTCAGGTGGGTCTCAGGATTGTGGCCGACGAAGAAAGTGCCAGCGGGCGTATCTTGGAGATTATCGGCCAGTTCAAGGCCTCCATCCGCAGTTTCACCGTCACGGAGAACCCCCGGAACGGCACCTGGGAGGTGAACATCAAACTCTCCGTCCCCTCCAACCTGGAGTTGGACAAAGTCCTCTCCCAATTGCGGATTGCCAAACACGTGGTGAAAGTGTCGCGGTATTAATCCTTCCAGACCTTCAGGTACTCCTGGAGGGCCCACATCTCGTCGCGATAACGGGCGGCTGCGGTGAAGTCGAGGTCCGCGGCCGCTTTCTGCATCTTGCGCTTGGCTTCCTCGGCGGCTTTTTCCACCTGAGCGCGGGACATGGAACGGATCACGGGGTCCTGGAGGACGGCGGCAAGGTCGGCCTGGATGTATCCGTCCACATAGGCCGAGGTGCTTTCGCGCCTGGCGTCGTGTCCCAGGCCCACGGAGACGTCGCCCCTGCCCAGTTCGGAGGCGCTGGGAACGTAGGTGGGGTCGGAAACGCTGTCGGGGGCGCTCACATGGCCGGTGACGCTGTTGCGCAGGTTCGGATTCAGGAAGCCCGAGACGTGCGTGGTGTCCTCTCCGGACTTGACCAGTTCGCTCATGAGGATATTGGCCCGTACCTGTACCTGTTTGGGCGTGATGCCGTGCAGTTTGTTGTACTCCTGCTGTTTGGCACGACGGCGGGCGGTTTCGCGGATGGTCTCGTCCATGCTCTGGGTGATGGAGTCGGCATACATGATGACCAGGCCGTTGATGTTGCGGGCGGCACGGCCGGCGGTCTGGGTGAGGGCCCGGCCGCTGCGGAGGAACCCTTCCTTGTCGGCATCCAGGATGGCCACCAGTGAGACGGTGGGGATGTCCAGGCCTTCCCGGAGAAGGTTGACGCCGATGAGGACGTCGAAGAGGCCGTTCTTGAAATCCTCGATGATTTCCACGCGCTCGGCGGTGTCCACGTCGGAGTGGATATAGCGGCAGCGGACGCCGGCCCTGGTGAAGTAGGAGTCCAGTTCTTCGGCCATGCGCTTGGTGAGGGTGGTCACGAGCACCCGTTCGTCCTTCTCGGCCCTGCGGCGGATTTCTTCCATGAGGTCGTCCACCTGGTTCTTGGTCGGCCGCACCTCGATGGGCGGATCCAGCAGGCCGGTGGGCCGGACGATCTGCTCCACCACCAGGCCTTCGGATTTCTCCAGTTCATAGTCGGCCGGGGTGGCGCTCACATAGACGGTCTGGTGGGTGACGGCTTCGAATTCGTCGAAGGTGAGGGGGCGGTTGTCGCTGGCGGCGGGAAGGCGGAATCCGTATTCCACCAGCGTCTCCTTGCGGGAATGGTCTCCGCCGTACATGGCCCGGATCTGGGGGAGGGTGACATGGCTTTCGTCGATGAACACCAGAAAATCGTCCGGGAAATAATCGATCAGGGTAAAGGGCCGCTGGCCGGGCTTCCGGCCGTCGAAATAGCGGGAGTAGTTTTCCACGCCGGGACAGTAGCCCATCTCCTTGATCATCTCGATATCGTATTCCACCCGCTGTTTCAAGCGTTTGGCTTCCAGGAACTTGCCGATGGATTCGAAATATTCCACCTGTTTCACCAGGTCGTCCTGGATCTGGCTCACGGCTTTTGCTCCCTTTTCCTTGGAAGTGACGAAATTCTTCGCCGGGTAGAGGTCGATTTTCTCCATCTCCTCGAAGATGGCCCCGCTGACCGGGTCGATGAGGGCGATGCGGTCCACCTCGTCGCCGAAAAACTCGATGCGGGCGGCATAATCGGCCCCGCCCAGGAAGATGTCCACCGTATCCCCGCGCACGCGGAACGAGCCGCGCTTGAAGTCGGTTTCCGTGCGGTAGTACAGGGCGTCCACGATCTTGTAGAGGAGGCGCGTCATGGACATCTGCTCTCCCCGGCGCACCGTCACCGTCTGGTCGTGGAAGTCGTCCGGGTTGCCGATGCCGTAGAGGCAACTCACGGACGAGATGACGATCACGTCCCGCCGGCCGCTCATCAGGGCCGATGCGGCGCTGACCCGCAGTTCGTCAATCTTGTCGTTGATGCTGAGGTCTTTTTCTATATAGGTGTCTGTGGTGGGGATGTAGGCTTCGGGCTGGTAGTAGTCGTAGTACGAGACGAAATACTCTACGGCGTTTTCCGGGAAAAAGGCCTTGAATTCTCCGTAAAGCTGGGCTGCCAGCGTCTTGTTGTGGCTCAGGATGAGGGCCGGCCGTTGCAGCCGCTGGATCACATTGGCCATGGTGAAGGTTTTTCCGGAGCCCGTCACCCCCAGGAGGGTGACGTCCTGGACGCCTTGTTGCAGTGCATGGCAGAGTTGGTCGATGGCTTCCGGCTGGTCTCCGGAGGGTTGATAATCTGAATGGAGCCTGAAATTCATGGTATTCTCTTGGTTTGCAAAGATAAAGAGTTTTGAAAGGAATTAAAAATTATATGGGAAATTTTGAGATGATGAAAAAATTATTTAAATTTGCCCCGACAATCGCGAATAGGCGAGATGTGATATTGAGAAACATTTAACTTATTATTGTAATATGAAAGGTATCAAAATCTTTGGAGCTCTTGCTATTGCAAGCCTCCTGTTCTCCGCAAACGCTTTTGCTCAGGAGAACAACAATCGCGACGAGAACGGCAAGGTCGTTCGTGGCGCTTATGAGACCAACAAGGCCTTCGACAACACTTTCATCGGCATCGGTGCCGGTATCAACACTGTTGTTCCTTCTATCACCGCTCCCAAAAACTGGGGCAAGATCGGCCTCGCTGCCGACCTTAACTTCGGCAAATGGTGGACTCCCGCCATCGGTATGCGTCTGGGTTACCATGGTCTTTGGGATGTAGCCAAGGCCAATGCCATCAACGGTACCAAGACTGGTGACAAGTTCGGTTTCCACTATATTCATGGAGACCTCCTTTGGAATATCTCCAACACCATCGGTGGTTACAAAGAGACCCGTTTCTGGGATTTCGTTCCTTATGCCACCATGGGTGTTCTCGATGTTTGCAAGGGTGTCAACCCCTTCAAAAAGGGTGCTTCCAACAACTTTGAGTATGCTGCCGGTGCCGGTCTCCTCAACGTTCTGCGTCTGAGCAACCGTGTGAACCTCACCATCGACCTCATGGCCCTCGTCGGAAAGGCTCATGCCTACACCAATGGCGCCGGTCGTCTCATTGTCTTCCCTTCCGCTACCGCCGGTCTGCAGTTCAATCTTGGTAAGACCAACTTCGACCGTCACAGCACCATCACTCCTGTCGTGATCCCTGTTCCTTTCACCACCGAGCAGTACAACGCTCTGAAGGACAAGGTCGCTGCCCTGGAGAAAGAGAATGCCGCCCTCAAGGACAAAATCGCCCTCCTCGAGAAGGAAGTTGCTCCTCTGCGCAAACTCGTCAACGGTCAGACCTACCTCTACGAGAACGGTACCTTCACCGCTGTTGACGTGAAGGCCGGTGCCCCCATCTCCATCTATTTCGACCTGGGTTCCGCCAAGATCTCCGCTCGTGAAAAGGCTCACCTCGAGTACTTCACCAACAACATCGCTACCGCCGACACCAAGGTCGAGGTTAACGGTTACGCCGACAAGGCCACCGGTTCCGTCAAGACCAATCAGGCTCTCTCCGAGAAGCGCGCCAAGGCTGTTGTCGATCTCCTCAAGAAGGCTGGCATGCCCGAGAGCAACATCGAGTGCAAGGCCAACGGTGGTGTTGACATCTTCAACACTCCTGCCTACAAGAACCGCGTAGTCACCATCGAGATCAAGTAAGTTTCCCTTACAAAATCGATAATGAGAGACATTCCTTCGGGGATGTCTCTTTTTTTATTACCTTTGTGGCGTAAAACAGAATTGACATGAGACGGAAACCCATCGTAGGCCTCATTTACGATTTCGACGGCACGCTCTCGCCGGGGAATATGCAGGAGTTCGGTTTCATCCAGGCCATCGGCCAGACACCGGAAGAATTCTGGGCCAAGAGTGACGGCATTGCCAAAGGGCAGGATGCCTCCAACATCCTGGCCTACATGAAACTCATGTTCGATGAGGCCAAAAGAAACCATATCAAACTCACGCGGGCCGATTTCCGCCGCTATGGCGCCGACATCAAGTTGTATGACGGTGTCCGTGAATGGTTCCGGAATGTGGACGAATACGGAAAAGAGCACGGGGTAATCGTAGAGCATTATATCAATTCTTCCGGCCTTACGGAAATCATCGAAGGGTCGCCTATCGCAGGGGAGTTCAAGCACATCTTCGCCGGCAGTTTCATCTATGACGAAAAGGGCGAGGCCGAATGGCCCGGCATCGCCGTGGACTTCACCGCCAAGACCCAGTACCTGTTTAAAATCCAGAAGGGCATTTTCTCCTCCCGCGATGCGCAGAAGGTGAATGAATCCCTGGCCGACGAGGCCAAGAGGCTGCCTTTCACCAATATGATTTATTTCGGGGACGGTGACACCGATGTCCCTTCCATGAAACTGGTGAACATGTTCGGGGGCAACGCCATCGCTGTGTTCGATCCCTCCCGTCCGGCCAAGAAGGCAACGGCGCAGAAACTGCTCCGCCAGGGCCGGGTGAATTTCATTACGCCCGCCAACTACACCAAGGATTCCAGAACCTTCCGCCTGGTGTGCGCCATCATCGACAAAATCAAGGCCGACAACGAATTACGACAATTTACCCGTTACAAATAGCCATGAGAACACTTCGTATCGGGATGGTGCAGCAGCACTGCACCGCAGACATTCCCGGAAATATCAGCCGCTTGCAGGCCCATATCCGTGAGGCGGCTGCCCAAGGCGCCCAGCTTGTGGTGCTGCAGGAATTGCACAACAGCCTGTACTTCTGCCAGGAAGAGAATGCCCGGCTCTGCGATTTGGCAGAACCCATTCCGGGGCCTTCCACAGACAGTTTCGGCGCCCTGGCCAAGGAACTGGGCGTTGTGATCGTCCTGTCCCTTTTCGAGCGCAGAACCCCCGGCATCTATCACAATACGGCCGTGGTGCTGGAAAAGGACGGAACCATCGCCGGCAAGTACCGCAAGATGCACATCCCGGACGACCCTCTCTTCTACGAGAAGTTCTATTTCACCCCCGGAGACCTGGGCTTCGAGCCCGTCAAGACCTCTGTCGGAACGCTGGGCGTACTGGTCTGCTGGGATCAGTGGTATCCGGAGGCCGCCCGCGCCATGGCCCTGAACGGGGCCGAGGTTCTCATCTATCCCACGGCCATCGGCGGTGTGCCCACCGACCCGGACTGGGAGCAGGCGCAGCAGCGCCAGGCCTGGCAGTTGGTCCAGCGCGGCCACAGTGTGGCTAACGGACTGCCGGTGATTACGGTCAACCGCACCGGCGTGGAAGCGGATCCCACCGGCCATTCGACGGGAATCGATTTCTGGGGCCATTCTTTCGCGACCGGTGCCCAGGGAGAACTCCTCACGGAGTTTGAAAAGGCCGAAGAGGGCGTTCATGTGGTGGAAATCGACATGGACCAGTGTGAATACGTCCGCCGCGGCTGGCCCTTCCTGAGGGACCGCCGTATCGATGCCTATGACATTCTCCTGAAACGCTTCGGGAAGTAGGTTCCGGGAACCTTACCAGCCGAAGGGGTAGTTCATGGTGATGCAGTGGAGGCCGCCGTGACCGGAAAGGAGCGCCCTGCAGTCAATGATTTCTATTTTACGGTCCGGGAAAGCTTTCTGAAGCTGCCCGGCCGCTTTTTTATCCAGTTCGGAACCGGCTCCGGGCATGAGGACGGCGCCATTCACGATGAGGAAGTTGGCATAAGAGGCCGGGAGGCGGTAGTCGTCCAGGTAAAGGGGCTCCGGGAGGGGCAGGGGAATGAGCCGGTAGGGCTTTCCGTCCAGGGTGCGGAAGGATTTCAACTGCTCTTCCATGGCCTTGAGCGGCCCGTAATTTTCGTCGGCCGGATTGTCGCAGGACGTGTAGGCAATGGTATCGGGCGCGCAGAAGCGGGCCAGGATGTCGATGTGGCTGTCGGTGTCGTCGCCGGCGATGCCGCCATGGTCCACCCACAGGATTCTCTCCAGGCCGAAGGCTGTCTTCAGCTGCTCCTCGATCTCTTCCTGGGCCAGGTATTCGTTGCGGTTCAGGGAGCACAGGCACTCGGATGTGGCCATGAGCGTGCCGGCACCGTCGGTGTCGATGCTGCCGCCTTCGAGGACGAACGGCCTCATATCCAGATATTTGACGTCTTCCGCGAAAGCACCGGCCCGATAGATGTTGCGGGTGATCTGGTTGTCCAGGTCGGCCCCGAACTTCAGGCCCCAGCCGTTGAAGACGAAGTCTTCGATGCATTTTTCCCCCCGGTCTCCGAAAACGGAGATGGCGCCGTGGTCGCGGGCCCAGGTGTCGTTGATGGGCGCTTCCACGAAACGGATGTCGGGGGCGGGGGTATAGTGGCGGGCGGCCATGTCGGCCTTGCATTCGGCGATATCACGGCATACGATCAGAAGCGGCTCATAGCGTGCAATGGCTTTGGCCACCTCTACGTAGCAGTCCAATACTTTGGGGAGTTCGTACCAGGCGGTTTCTTCGTGCGGCCAGGTGAGTTGCACGAATCCTTGTTTTTCCCATTCTGCGGGCAGTCTCATAATCGGCTCTTGTAGATTGCAAAGGTAGCAATAATTTTTCCGGAAAAAATCATTATATTTGTAAATTGTACGAAAAACCTTAACAAGAGAATATGGAAAATAAAGTCTATCCTCATTATCTCCAGCGCCTGCAGGATGCAACGCGTAAATACTGGGACAAACCTGCCCTGAACACCATCGGCGGAGATTCCTTCACCTATTCGCAGATGGCAACCGATATCGCCCGCTTCCATCTTGTATTCGAGAAAGCCGGCTTCAAGAAAGGAGACAAGATTGCCCTTTGCGCCAACAACGGAGCCAAGTGGGGCTTTGCCTACCTCGCCGTCAACACGTTCGAGACGGTCATCGTCCCCATCCTGGCCGATTTCACCCCCGAAAGCGTCATGGGCCTGGTGAACCATTCGGACAGCATCGCCCTTTTCACCAACACCGCCCGTTGGGCCAAGATGGACCCGGAGAAAATGCCTGCCTTGCAGGTCGTCTTCGACGTGGACAGTTGGAAGGTCCTGTTCTGCCGCGATCCCAAGATTCAGGAGGCGGTTGACAATCTCGACAAACTCTTTGCAGAGAAGTATCCGGCCGGATTCGGCCCGGAAGACGTAGTGTTCCCCACCGACAACTGGGACGACTTGTCCACCATCAACTACACCTCCGGCTCCACGGGAGACCCGAAGGGCGTGATGCTCACTTACCGCAATTTCTCCGCCAACGTGGACTTCAGCCAGCGCAACGTTCCCGCCGGAGACAAGATGGTGTCCATGCTGCCCATGGCCCATATGTACGGCCTTGTAATCGAATTCCTGTATCCGCTGTGCAACGGTACGTCCATCTACTGGATGGCCAAGGCCCCTACGCCGGCATCCCTCCTCAAGGCTTTTGCCGATGTGAAGCCTTATCTCCTGATCACCGTTCCGCTGGTGATGGAGAAAATCTACAAGAGCAAGGTGAAGCCTACGCTGGACAAGCCCCTCATCAAGTTGCTGCTGAAGATTCCCGGCATCAACAATATCATCTACAAGAAGGTGAAGGACGGCCTGGTGCAGGCGTTCGGCGGCAATGTGCTGGAATTCATCATGGGCGGCGCCGCTCTCAACCCGGAGGTGGAGCGTCTGTTCAAGCGCATCAAGTTCCCCTATCTGGTGGGCTATGGCATGACGGAAGCCTGCCCGCTGCTGGCCTATGAGCACTGGACCAAGTATGTGGCCGGTTCCTGCGGCAAGGCCGTGGATGTGGCCGAGGTTCGCATCGATTCCGACGACCCCCAGCACGTGGTGGGTGAAATCCAGGCTCGCGGCGAGAATATCACCATCGGCTATTACAAGAATCCCGAGGCAACGGCCAACGCTTTCACCGAGGACGGTTGGCTCCGTACCGGAGACCTGGGCATCATCGATGCCGATGGCAACATCTTCATCCGCGGCCGTTCCAAGAATATGATCCTGGGGCCTTCCGGACAGAATATCTATCCTGAGGAACTGGAGGCCGTGGTGAACAACCAGCCTTTCGTGATGGAAAGCGTTGTGGTGGACCGCGGCGGCAAACTGGTCGCCCTGGTGTTCCTGGACGAGCAGGCCGTCGCCAAGTCTCTCCTGGACGCCGAAGCCAAGGCCGAGATTCCGGAGAACATCAAACTCGGCTCCAACCGCCAACTTCCGTCCTACAGCCAGATCGCCAAAGTGGAAATCATGGACAAGCCCTTCGAGAAAACCCCGAAGATGTCTATCCGTCGCTTCCTGTATAAGTAGGGGCCGATTATCATCAAAAAGGGGTACGCTTTCTGTGATGCGCACCCCTTTTTCGTGGTTCGCCCAGCATGAACGTACTCTAACGGGTGCAAGTCCCCAAACCGCCCTGATAGTGGGAAGGTTACAGCCAAAGGCAAGGGTGTCCGCCGTGAGACGGAATCT
>Ga0247608_10000146_pt1 | contig 137419 bp, 109 predicted proteins | sample 176DNAGHGlowgp2_FD_193490 | JGI IMG/M metagenome (GOLD analysis project Ga0247608, IMG submission 193490) | Sheep rumen microbial communities from Palmerston North, Manawatu-Wanganui, New Zealand - 1766 DNA GHGlow gp2 | ecosystem: Host-associated > Mammals > Digestive system > Stomach > Rumen...
GGCTGATACAACTGCTTCAGAAGGTCGCGAAGAAGATCGTGACGGACGCGCAAAGGGAAAGACATACTTCCGCAAGAAGGTATGCCGTTTCTGTGCTAACAAAGCAAAGATTGACTACAAGGATGCAGATGCACTCCGCCGCTATATGACAGAACGTGGTAAGATTCTTCCACGCCGCATTACAGGTACTTGTGCAAAGCACCAGCGTGAAGTTGCAAAGGCTATTAAGAGAGCACGCTCAATCTGCTTGCTTCCTTACGTTGCTGACTAGGCTAAAATTATAATTAAATGCACCGGCTCATACTCCGAGCCGAGTGTAAAAAATAAACAGGAGCTTGAAACAAATGAAAGTAATTCTTAACGTAGACGTTAAATCACTTGGAGAAGAGGGAGACGTAAAGAACGTTGCTAACGGATATGCACGCAACTTCCTTCTTCCACGTAATCTTGCTGTACCTTACAATGAAGCTACAGTAGCAATCTTCGAAGGCCGCAAGGCAGAAATCGAAGCACGCAAAGAGCAGAAGAGAAAGGATTCTGCAAGCCTCAAGGAAAAACTCGAAGCTGCAGCAATCGAACTCAACATGCCAGCTGCTGCAAACGGAAAGCTTTACGCTGCTGTTACAGCAAACGTTGTTGCTGAAGCACTCAACAAACTCGGATTTGAAATTGAACGCAAGAGAATCGAAATCCCTGGTTCAACAATCAAGTCTGTTGGAAACTTCAAGGCTACAATCAAACTTTACGAATCACAGACTGCAGAAGTTCATGTTGCTGTAAAGGCACAGACTGTAGAGGGAAGCGCTCCAGCTGAAACAAAGAAGGCTGAAAAGAAAGCTGAACCTGCAAAGGAAGAAGCTCCAGCTGCTGAAGAAAAAGCTGAATAGTTTCTGATTTTTCTTTGATTTTATTAAGGGCCGGTAGTACACTGTATTTACCGGCTTTTTTTATCGATTTTTATTAAGGGAGAATTTAAAAATGGATGTATCATTAAACGACAAAGTTCCACCACACAATATTGAAGCTGAACAGGCTGTTCTTGGAGCACTTCTCTTAAACTGGGGAGCAATGTCAGAAGTAGTTTCTATCTTACGTCCAGACCGTTTTTATTCCCTTCAGAACCAGGTCATTTACGAAGCAATGCAGAAATTGTTTTCCAAAAATGCAACTGGTGACACTATTTCACTCATAAACGAACTTACCGTTGAAAATAAACTTGAACAGGCAGGTGGGGCTGCATATATTGCATCTTTAACAGATACAGTTCCTTCAGCTGCCAATATTGATTATTACGCCAGGATGGTTTTAGACCGTGCTGCCCGTAGAGATTTAATTCATATTTCTGGTGATCTTAAAACATCTTCTTTCAACTTACAGAAAGACAGTAAGGCTCTTTTAGACGAAGCCGAACAAAAGATTTTTGCTCTTGCAGAACACAATGAAACTACTCAGGTTTATTCTGCAAAAGAAATTATGTTCAAGGAAATTGAACTTATTGAAGCACGCTATAAGAGCAAGAATCAGTTTACCGGTGTTCCAACCGGTTTTGCAAAACTTGATACCTATACTTCTGGTTTCCAGAAGTCTGAACTTATAATCATCGGTGCCCGACCTTCTATCGGTAAAACAGCACTGGCACTTTCTATGATTCAGAATATTGCCTGTGAAAAACGTATTCCATGCGGCTTCTTTTCACTTGAAATGCCTTATGAATCAATCGGTATGCGTCTTTTAGCCCAGGAAGCAAGAGTTCCTATGCAGAAAATCCGTTCGGGTATGCTTAAAGTTGATGATGTAAAGAAAATTCAGGATGCAGCAGGCCGCTGGTTTGAAGCACCTCTTTACACCGTTGATACTCCAAACATGAAACTTATTGACCTTCGTGCTGTTGCCCGCCGAATGGTAAAGAACAATAAAGTTGAAGTTATTTTTATAGACTATATCGGTTTGATTTCAACAGAAGATCCAACAGCTCCGGTATTTGAGCAGGTATCTTTAATATCAAAATCTCTTAAAGCCCTTGCCCGTGAGCTTCAGATTCCAATTGTAGCTCTTTGTCAGGTAGCCCGTGATGCAGAAGGGCAGGAACCAAACCTTGCACAGCTCAGAGGTTCTGGTTCTATCGAACAGGATGCCGATGTTGTAATGTTCCTTCACCGTGACCGTATTAAAGACGGAGATGCTATTGCAGCCCAGGATGCTAAAATTATCCTTGCTAAGCAGCGAAACGGTGCAACAGGTGATATTGATATCATATTCCTGCCGTCTTACTCTAAATTTGAAAATAAAGCAGATGATGCCTAAAATAAAAAAAGGGGCCTAAGCCCCTTTTTGCCTTATTTAGCATCCGCTTCGTTTGTATTTGATATCACTGACAGGTCTTTTTTATCCAGAAGTCGCAGGCGGCCATTGCTGTCTGTTACTACGATTCCGCTGTCTGTTACAGTTACCGGTGTTCCAGACTTAACCTGAATCTGAGACTTGAGTTTAAGTCCTAAATCTCCGCCAAACTTAGCAAGATAGAACTTTCCGCCGTCGCTTACAACGCAGTAATATTCACTGCCATCCTGTACGAGAACAGAATCTTCTGCAATTTCATTTTCACTTTCTGCAGAAATCTCAAGAGTCTCTGGAGAAATTGTTACAAGCTTTACAGCTCCTTTCTTTGAGTTTTCTCCGGCAATTGCAATAAACTCGTTGCCTTCTTTGTAAACTGTACGGTTACGAATCTGTGCAACAGGGGAGTTTTTAATAACTTCTCCGTTTTCAATATTGAACTTAACAAGGCGGGAAAGCATGTTTGCTTCATCAGAAAGAATAATACCGAATTCTGTAGTCATACGGGCTTCAGCAGCTTCTTTCTGCTGAACTTCTGCCTGATCTTTTGCAATTTCCTTACGTTCATTCTGAGCTTCAGTTTCTTTCTTATCTGCGCGAGCCTGCTGTTCCTTAGCTTCTTCTTTAGCCTCGTCAGTCTTAGCCTGCTGCTCGTCCTGCTTTTTCTGCTGTTCTTCTACAGCTTCTTTCTTTTCTTCAGCTTCCTTCTTTGCTTCTTTAGCTTCTTCCTGTGCCTTCTTGTCATCAGGATTTTCATCAGCTACTTTCTGCTTTTCTTCTGCTTTCTTTTCGGCTTCTTTAGCTTCTTTCTTAGTTTCTTCAGTTTTCTTCTTTTCTTCGTCCAGCTTCTTCTGTTCGTTTACAGCCTGCTTCTGAGCTTCCTTTGCCTTTTCGCTGGCCTGATCAGCTTCGCGTTCCTTGATGTCTACCATTTCCTTACGGCTTTCAACATTCTTGTCATCATCTTCCTTCATTGAATCAACAACAGAAGAATCGCTGATAACAGAAGTTTCTACAGTAGAAAGACCACCATTTTTAACATCATAAAGAGGAATTACAATTTCAGATTTTCCCGGCCAGTCCTTATAGTTTACGGAAAGACCACAGTTTTCAGAAGAAAGATTATTGATTACGACATTCTTGTATTTTGATTTGAAGGTATCAAGTTTTCCACGGTATACGGCATTGTAAACAGTAATGAAAACTGCAATTGTATCTGCATCCTTTTCACTATAGCCATAAGCAGAAACAAGGTAAGCAGAAATAATTCTTCTAAGGTTATTGATATGGTCTACAGTCGCATCGGCACCAATGAAAAGAATATCGGCATCGAGTTTTCCGCTTTCATTTTCGTCTATTGCGTGTACTACCCAGTATTTTGCATTTTTGTTTGTATTTGCAGATTTTGTCGGATCTACGGCAATCTGATTTCCCAGTCCGCTACCAATTGAACGGATTGCAGAAATAGAATCAATTACTTTGTGAGGTCCTGTATAGTTGATGAATTCAATCGTTGTGTCGCCTGCAGATGTAAGCTCAGGCTGATTTACTTCCAGGGCAAAAAGTCCACTTGCAAGTAAAAGCGATAAAGCCAGAAATAACAATGATTTTTTCATAAATAAGCCACCTATAAATATTTAGATTTAATTATTTTAACATAGGAAATCAAATTTAGCCAATAAATTATTAAATAGATTGCCACGTTGCTGCGCTCCTCGCAATGACGTCATTGCGAGCCGAAGGCGAAGCAATCCATAATTTGCGGGATATTTACAATTCCAGAGAGATGATTTTCTTTAAAGTGTCGCGGGCATACATACGGGTATTCGACGGATAATTTGCGCCCATAAAGCGTTTTATTATGTCTTTTCCCTGCTTATTGTAGGCAGGACGGCCCATAAAAAGACAGATTGAATAGACCGCGTCGCAGATAGTATTGCAGTAAACAGAATCTTTTGTACCTGCCAGTTCAGCATTTTTTTCAATTGCAGTAAGCAGTTTGCCATCCGGATCATAACCATAAATATTTGCCATAATAGCCCGGCAAAGAAACTTATTATTACTGCGGGAAATTATATCCGCACAGGCAGCCTGTGTATTATCAGTACAGAGCAGGGCAAGCTGAACAAGAATTGTTTCAAGACCAGCCGAATCGGTGCTGAAAACTGATTTTTCTATATGAATTCCAAAGTCTGATGAAGTTGAATCCAGGTAGTAAAGTCTTGCAATAGAAAGAGTCTGGCTGAGCCATTCCTTTTCTGCTTTGCCGTAACTTCCCTTTTTTATCGCTGCTTCCCGGTCCGGATTTTTTAACTGAGAATAAAAGCCCCCCTGTGAATAATAATTTATTTCAGATAAATCGAGCGGAGCAAAAGAAGAATAATCAGACTGTATATTTTTTTGAACAGTTTGATCAGAAATAAACTTTGAAGTGCTTTGGCTTGTGTGGTAGGCATTCATTGACCAGTTTTTAGAGCAAAATACCAGATAGTTATCATTAAGATAGACTATCTGATTTACACTTTTGTTTCTTACATTTTCCGGCATTCTGGCAGCCCACAGTTCTTTTCCTTCGGAATCAATTAAAATTGCTTTTTGAGAATCTGCTAAAAAAATACCGGTATCTGAAAAATCACTTTTTACAAGAGCGTTTCCGTTAATTCCGCTGATTTTCCAGCTGGCTTTTTCACTTCCATCGTCAGCATTAATCTGATAAATTGTAAGGTCTGACTGGGAAAGTGAAAGAAGACGGAAATCCTTTCTGTTATGATTTATGAGAAACATAGGATTTCCGGCTTTTATTGAGGTAACCCAGCGGCTTTGAGTTAAACCTTCTGATATAGAAAAAAGACCTGCACTGCCGTCAGTAAAAATCAAAAGAATACCCTGGCTGCAGGTAAAGGCATATTTAATGCTTGCTGCAAAGGTGATGTCTTCAAGTTCTTCTCCAAAAGGCGAAAGTCTTAAGCCCTTTGTTTTCCCATCCTGATCAGCTAAGAAAACAACTATTGAACCATCCGGCAGTTCCTGAAGAGCTAAGTCTTTTTGCTGACCTGTTTTTATGCTCCATCTGATAATTCCATTGATTCCATAACAGACAACTTTTCCCTCACCATGAATAAAAAACCGTCCGTCACGGCCGGCAAAAGGTTTCGCAGCTGGCTTAAAATCAAGAGATTTAGACCAGATTTCACTTCCGCTTGGATTAAAGAGTTTTATGATGTTTGAGTTCTGGTCATGAAAAAGAATGAAGTCTCCCCGTAAGGCTGTCAGAGAAATTTTTCTTACCCGACCTATGTTTTTTTCCCAGAGAAGTTTTCCGTTAGAAGAAAAGCCCATAAGATTTTTGGCATCTGTTGCAAGACAAAAACCGTAGGATGTAACTTCCGGCTCGCACAGGACACTTCCGGGTAAAACTGCCGTCCAGCTTGTATTGTAATTTGAAAGAGTTTCAAGCCCGGTATCCTGTGAAAAAAGAAATGAAATTTTTGCAGAACAAAATATAAGTGAAGCAAGAATGATTTTCTTTATTTCTTTTTTCATAAAATTAAAGCCTCTTAAGAATCAAGTTCAAGCAGACACAGACTTTCAATATGGCTTGTGTTAGGGTAAAAGTCCAGAAGATAAGCCTGTTTAAGAGAGTAACCTGCCTCAATCAGTCGGGCACAGTCGCGGGCATGTGTTGCCGGGTCACAGGAAAGTGAAAGAATTAAAGGGATTTTTGATTGACAAAGCCAGTCGCGTACTTCCTTTTCCATGCCGGAGCGGGGCGGGTCAATTGTACAGGCATCAAATTGTGGCAGACCAGCCGCACAGTTTTTTACAAAATTTGCTCCGCTTAAACCGTAGCTCACATGTTTTTTTCCTGCAAGATTCTGTTCTGCAAATACAAGGGCATCGCGGTTGTGTTCTACCAGAACTACGTTTTCGTACTTTTCTGTCAGAAATGTTGAAATAGAACCGCAGCCTGAATACATATCGAGAATGTTTTTGCCGCCGGGCAGAAGGTCTGTTATGAGACGGCAAACCTTTTCGAATACAAAAAGATTTGACTGAAAAAAGCCCCTTACATCAAAGGAAAGCTTGTGGCCTCCAAGCTGGACCGTCATTGTATTTTCAGGAGAAGCCAGAGTACCTGCAAAATAGCGGTTTTCTTTGACTTTAAGCTTTTTATTTTTCTGACCGCCGCCTGTAATTTTTGTTTTAGGATTACGAATTGGCTCTTCAGCCGCAATCTTAAGATCTTCTGTAGAAAAAGAGCTTCCAAAAAGATGACTTCGTCCCTTAGGTCTGGAGTCTGGATCTTCTGCAGTATTCTTAAGATATTCATTTACCTTGTTTTCTGCACAAAGACACTCTTCAACTTTAATAACTACATTTGATTTTCTCTGAGAAAGTCCGCCGTCATTAAGCTGGAATCGGCAGCGGTAATTATAATCCGGACCATCAACAATTTGTGTTTTACCTGTAATATCGATTCCGTTCTGACGGAAAATATCTGACAGTATAGTTTTACGAAGTTCCTTTTGATAAGATGGCTCTATGTGCATCATGTTACAACCGCCGCACTTACCGTAATAATGGCAGGGTGGAATAATGCGGTGAGGGGAGCTTTCTATAATTGATACAGCCTCTGCATTATCATAATCTTTATTTTCTTCTGTTATATTTATTTCTATTTTTTCGCCGGGAATGGTGTAGGGAACGAATACATTCTTTCCATTAATTTTTCCTAAACATTTTCCCCCAAAAACCATTTTATCTGTTATAATAGTCATATAATAGAATATTAACAGAACTATATTATTGTTACAATAAAAAAGGAGAAACATTATGTTGATGAAGAGTTTTACTTTGAAAATGGACGACGGCTATGAGCTTTGCTGTAATCGCTGGCAGCCAGATACAGAAGAAGAAATAAAAGGAGTAATTCAGCTTCATCACGGACTAGCAGAACATTCCCTGCGTTATGACCGCTTTGGTTCCATTCTTGCTGAAAACGGTTTTGTTCTTAATGCCTATGATATGAGAGGACATGGCCGTTCTGCAGAAACTGCAGATAAAAATGGAACAGGAATATTCGGTAAGCTTGCAGATAAAAAAGGCTTTGACCGCGCCGTAGCAGACCTTAAAGCCGTAACAGATAATCTTAAAAAAGATTTCCCTGATAAAAAGACAATTCTTATGGGCCACTCATTTGGTTCTTTTGTAGCCCAGGGCTTTATTGAAGAGCATGGAAATGATATTGATGCCTGCATTCTCTGTGGAACAGCAGGTCCGCGCCCGGCTCTTATTGCTTTTGGAAAACTTGCTGCTCATGTAATAACTTTCTTTACCGGCAAAAATAAATGTCTTAAGATTATGGATCAGCTTTCCTTTGGATCTTATAATGCAAAAGTAGAAAATCCAAAAACTCCATTTGACTGGCTTTCTAAAAATGAACTCAATGTTGAAATGTATAAGATGGATAACTGGTGCGGCTTCCCGCTCACAAATTCCTTCTTCTGCAGCATGACAGAAGGTCTTTCAAAGATTCATAAAACAAAAAACATCAATAAGATTCCAAACAATCTTCCTGTATTCTTTATCTGGGGTAGTGATGACCCAGTTGGAAGCTACGGCGAAACAATCAAAAAGCTTATAGATATCTATAAAGCCAAAGGCATGGAAAAAATCGACCAGAAAGAATATCCGGGAGACCGCCACGAAATCCTCAACGAAGACAACAAAGAAGAAGTAGAGAAGGATATTATTAATTGGATATTGACTATTAATTAAAAATATCAATAATATCAGTAATCGTGTTAATTAGATATGGTACCGATGGTCAAGGACGCCCTGTAAAAAAGGCAGTCGTTTACACGCAAACGGAACATCTGATATCAAATAAAAACATAGATCCTGATGCGCTTCAGATTATCAACAGACTTAGAGACGCAGGTTTTACTGCTTATATTGTTGGCGGAGCTGTAAGAGATTTAATAGTTGGAAACAAACCAAAAGACTTTGATATTGTCACCGATGCCACACCATCTAAGATAAAAAGAATATTCAGAAATTCTCGCATAATAGGCCGCCGTTTCAGGCTGGTCCATGTTGTATTTGGTACCAAAATTTTTGAAGTTTCTACTTTTCGTTCAAATGCAGAAGGCTCTGTAGGCAACGACTTTGGTACAATCGAAGAAGATGTTCAGCGCCGCGACTTTACAATGAATGCCCTTTACTACGATCCGCTTCAGCAGCAGGTAATTGATTATGTAGGCGGCATGAGGGATATCAAAAAGCATATACTGAGACCTGTAATTGCCTTAGATAAAATCTTTGTTGAAGACCCTGTTCGAATGCTCCGCGCCATCAAGTATTCAGCAACTACACATGCAAAAATGCCGCATTCCCTGAGACATAAAATCAGAAGTTCTGCAAGTCTGCTTTCTCAAGTTTCTCCATCCCGCCTTACAGAAGAGCTTTTGAAAATCATAAACAATGTTTATGCCTACGAAATTGTTCAGGAAGCTTTGGATACAGATCTTTTTATATATCTTCAGCCTTCTGCAACCGGTTTAATTTACGAAAGCCGTGACTTTGAAAGTAAATACATGGAAAGTGTTAAAAAGCTTGGTCAGTTGAATACCTCTGAACCTGATGCAAGACTTGGTAAAAAGCTTCTGTTACTTATTAAAGATTTTGTAGGCACCCTTACAGACTGGGAAAAAGAAACTGCAGGTAAATATTCATATACTGAACTCTATGGCAAAACATGGACAGAATGCCGCAATTTCGTTTTACCAATGAACCCGGTTAGAAAAGAACTGGAATTTGCTGTAAAAGCAGCCTTGAATGAATATGGAGTAAAGGCTCATCAGCCTAAGAAACAGGCTCCTAAGAAGAATGGATCGCCACGCCCTTCGGGCTCGCGATGACGGTTTAGCTTCGGGCTCGCGATGACGTTATAGTTTGCAGGCTCGCGATGACGAAACATAACACGTCATTGCGAGGAGTGCAAGCGACGTGGCAATCTATTTATTTCATACTGGCAGGCTTAGATATTTTATCAATTACAATACTTACTTCTTCAATCAGAATACCTGTAAAGGACTCAATTTTGTCTATGATATACTGCTGAAGCTTGTGAACCTTGCCGGTAAGTTGAGTACCAAAGGGAACATCTATAGTTACAATAAGCCGGTAACCACGATTATCGGTTTTTATTGAAATCTTTTTTATTTTTACATCAGGATCGCATTCGCTTACGCAGTGCATAACCATCTGGGTTAGGGCAGCTTCTGAAATTTCAATACGGCCTTTTTTAGAAAATTCAGGCTGAACAATTGATTTTTCAATCATCTTACCGGTAAGGTTTTTTCCAGCCTTTTTGAAAAGCTTGTTTTTATTGAAAAATTCATGCATGGAGGTAGAGAAAATCTGAGAATAATTCTTTTTAACTTCGATTGAAGGAACGGGAATTACGTGTTTTCCTTCTACCTGACGAGACTTAATTGCTTTTTCTATATCTTCTTTTGAGGCAATTTCTTCGATATGGATAATTTTCTGAGGCTGTGGAAGCTGAAGACGCATGGCAATTTTACTTACCATTTTTTCAGAAGTTCCCAGAAGAAGAATCTTTTTGATATGAGTTTTGCGGAGTACGCGTGCTACAGAATCCCTATGTTCTTTATCATCAAAAAGGGCAGCACGAACGGCACCCATATAAGTTTTTTCGCGTTTTGCAGAACGGCCTGCTACAATTTTTTCATCCTGAATTAAAAGACCATCATCAATTATGGCATGAATTCCATATTCTTCGGCAAGAAGCTTTGAACGAAAAGATTTTCCGGTTCCACTTTCACCAACAAGTGCATAAACCTGAACACGCTGAAACATATTTAAAATATCAGAAAATTTCTTGCCCATATAAAACTATTATAACTCAGGATTTTTAATTTCACAACATTCTAATAAGTGTATAAAGTCATCCGGGAGAGGGCATTTTATTATTTGAGGAAGTTCAAGAGGATTATCAGCTGGAAAAGTAAGGCTGCAGGCATGCAGATAGTATTCTCTTTTAAGTTCCTGGCACTGCTTTCCGCCATAAGACCTGTCTCCTGCCAGAGAATGGCCGTGAAGGCTGCTTTGGGCGCGAATCTGATGTTTTCTTCCGGTTTTTATTGAATATTCTACCAGAGTAATATCCCTGCCATTAAGTTTTCCATGGGCGAGGGGTCTTGCAGTGGTTATGGCCAGACTGCCTTTTTCGCTTTTCGAAACGGTATAAAAGCCCCCGTCTCTTTCTTCTGAATCTGCAAGCTTATCTTCCCAGTTTTCTGTGTCCGTAAGATTTCCTTCTGCAATACCTGTGTATTTTTTTCTGATTGTATGATTTTTTATACAATCAGAAAACCATTGAGCGCCTTCAAGACTCTTAGAAAAAGCCAGAAGGCCGGTAGTATTTCTATCCAGTCGGTGCAGAGGTCCCGGCTTAAAGGAAAGTGATTTTTCATCAGTCTTTTCATTTTTTGCCTGGAGATAGGCTGAAACTTCTTTTTCAAGACTAATCTGATTTTCATTCTGACAGCCGTGAACTGAATATCCATAAGGTTTATCAATTATTAAAAGGTGCTGGTTTTCGAATATGATATTAAGTTTGATTTTTGATTCAGGGATTTTTTCTTCTGACTTTTCTGAATCAAATAAAAAGGCCGCAATTGAAATAAGGTCTCCTTCTGCTACATGAGAATCTGCTTTTGTTTTTTTCTGATTTACTTTTATGAGCCCCTTGCGGATAAGTTTATAAATTTCATTCAGGCTTTTTTCTTTAAGAAAAATCCGGAGAACCCTGTCTAATCTTCTGCCATCATCATCTTTGCCTGCTGTAAAATCCATGAATTCCATATTTTTTAAGTATATCTATTTTTTTAAAATCTACTAGTAAATTTAGCCTTTCAATGATAAAATATATAAATAATTATTTGATAATATCTGGAAAATTATGGCAGAATCATATTCAATTACGCAGCAATTTATACTGTTTTTACATAATCCAATTTTGCTTTCCTGCGTATTCAGCTGGATTGGTGCACAATTCATAAAAGCTGCCATAAAACTTATCTACGGACGAATCCATTCTTTAAGCGAACTTATTGAAGTTATGTTCTGGCGTACAGGCGGTATGCCTTCCAGCCATTCTGCACTTGTTACTTCTTTGTGTGTAACAATCGGAATACGCCATGGCCTTCATTCAGATCTCTTTATTTTTGCATTATGCTTTTTTCTGGTTGTTATCAGAGATGCTTTTGGTGTTCGCCGTTCAAGCGGAATGCAGGCTAAAAAACTAAATGAAATCGGAAATGAACTGAAGGGTAAAGAAATCATTAATAATTATAAATCATTAAAAGAAGTTGATGGACATACACCTATGGAAGTTTTATGCGGCTGTCTCTTAGGATTTTTAGTAGGTCTTTCATTTTCATTATTAAAGTAAAAGTAGTTTATTATGAATAAGTATGTAAAAATCAGCTCACCTTTTATTTTTCTTCTTTCACTTATACTTATTCTAGTTTTTAAAACAGTTCCTTCCGGAAAATTATGGAAAAACTATACTGTTATTTGTGTCCCTGTAAATACTGATGATTCTACCGTCGTAAAGGCAATAAATGATTGTGGAATAAAAAATGCCGTATTCCAGTCGGGCCAATATCTGCCGATTCCACTTGCAGAAAATTCAGTTGAGCTTTCAATGCTTAAACTGAATTATAATAATCCGGAATATTCATATTTTAATAAACGCAATGCAATGTTTTTTGATAAAGCAAATGCATACCGCTTGTATTACATACCTTCAAAATATAACTCAGAAAGCAGCGCTTTAATAAGACAGCTTAAGGGGCAGGGAATTGACTGCATAAAAGATTCTTCTGCAGAATACCCCTGGCTCTTACCACTAATCGGAATATTGCTTTCTGCCATGCTTTTTATTTTTTCAAAAAACAAAATTCCATTTTTATGCGGTTCCCTTATACCGCTTTTGTATCTTTACGGAAATCCTTTTTATCCTGTTGCAACTGCTACCTGCCTCACAATGTTATGCATCTTTTTTATTTCAAACTTATGGCGCAGAAAAAACATGATAATAACACTCTTAAGCAGATACTCAATTCCGGCCATGCTTGGTGTTGCCTTTATTGCAGCTTTTTCAAGTTCACTTTCTTCTGGCTTTTTATTTCTTATTGCCTTCATAGGAACAGGCTCTGCTCTTACAGCCTGTTATTTTGTAGAAGATTATTTCAGAAATAAAAAAGCCTTTGTACCGGTTTATATCAGGTCTTCAAAAAGAGTTTCTCTATTTGCAGGTAAAGTATTTGCATCAATGAATATTGTTACCGGAGCAGCCCTTTTATTTATTGTCCTGATTTTTGTTACCTCAACTGATACAATAAAAAGGCCTTCTGGAAAAATTCTCTTTCCGGCAAAGTCTCATATTAATGACAGCAATCTACCGCAGTTTGAAGATTTTTACAGATTATACTGGAATGTAAAAACATATCCTTACAAATCACTGAATGAAAATGAAGGGCAGAAAGATATAGTTCAGTATTCCAGTTTTATAGAAAATGCAGAAAATGGAATAATTACAGAACAGATTAACACACTTAAATATGATTCATCATTTAAAAAAGATGTATATGATGGTATTGATAATCTTCAATTCGATTCTGTAGAAAAAGTAATGAAATCCGAAGGCGAAGACTTTTGCGGAGGTTATACTGCAACATCTTCTTATCAGATAAATATATTTGGTATAATTATGTGCTTTATTTGTCTTTTTATATTACTTTTTATCTATTTTTCCATTATTATAAGAAAAGGTATACGTAAATGAAATCAAATAATCCTGTAGTTTCATCGATTATAAAAAATTACAATACTTCGCAAAAAGCATTTCTTCCAAAAATAGTAAATATTCCTTTGTCTCAGGAAAGCGAGTCTTGTTATAAAGCAATTGTAAAGCCTGGGGATATGGTAAAAGAAGGTGATGTAATTGCTCAGTCTGAACTTTCAAAAGGCTGGACATCTTCTCTCCATTCATCAGTGCCTGGTAAAATACTTTCGATTGATCCTTGTGTTTCTCCGAACGGCCACCAGGAATTTGCCGTAAAAATTAAATTTGGCGGTGCACTTTCATACTTAGGAAAAATTCCACATGAAAAGACACCTGATTCATATACTCAGAAAGAAATTGCAACAACCCTGATTAAAAACGGCGTTATAAATACCTTTAAAACTGCCATACCTGAAAATCTTGGAATTCAGATTGAACAGATAAACGCCATTCAGGAAAGACATAATCTGGTAGTAAGACTTTTTGATGAAGACCCTTACCGCATAACAGATTCATTAATGTATAAATTTTATTTTGCAGAAATAGTGAAGGGTGCCAGATTCATAGCAAAGGCAATTAATGCAAAAGGAATCATTTTTGCAATAGATACAAAATCTCATGAAAAAAATTATTTTGATAATCCGGATTATAAAGATATCTATGCTCTTGAAATGAAAATTCAAAGATATCCATGCGGAACTCCAAGAGAAATTGTTTCTGCCTTTGTAAGAGGACCTCTTAATAAAATCTGTAATTTTACACTTACAAAAAGAGATCTCTTTACAGACTCTTCGACAATCTACGAAGCTTACAAAGCACTTGCTCTTTCAACACCTTGTGTAGACCGTATGGTTCATTTTTCCGGCAATTGTCTTAACGCTTCCTGCCTGCTGGATGTAAAACTTGGAACAAGCATAAGAGACATTGTTCCCCAGATAGGCGGCTTTACAAAAGAACCTGCTCACATAATTATAAACGGAATGCTCTGCGGCTATTCCGTTAAGAGCTTAGACATTCCAATTACAAAATACGTTAAATCTGTTGAATTCCTTTCAAAAAAGAAAAATACAGACGAACAGATTTACACATGTATTAACTGCGGAAACTGCCGTTTTGCATGCCCTGTAAAACTTTCTCCAGACATACTTTATAACCATACAGTAAACTTTAAATTACTTAAGGACACCTACGCCGCATCAGCTTTAGCCTGTATCGAGTGCGGACTTTGTAACACAGTTTGTCCGGCACGTTTGCCTCTCTGCCAGACAATTAAAGTTCTTAAGAATAAGATTACAGAATAACTGAGGATTTTATGAAAAATAAAATAAAGGAAAATAAACTTAAAAATTCAAAAATCTCTGTAAAACCCTATGTATATAGCATACCTTCAATATCTTCTGTATCTATAAGACTTCTTATTCTTATGAGCATACAGGTATTAATGCTGCTTTTTACAAAAAGCTATAATGCTTTTTTTGTAGTTATAACTTCTCTTGCTGCTTCAATTTTTGCTTCTGTTATTAACTATTATGTAAGCAAAGAACCTTTTTATAATATAATGAACATTGCATTACAGGGAATTGTTATAGGACTGCTGCTTCCGGAAACATATCCTCTCCCTATGGTTTTTGTAATTTCATTTGCGACAATTCTTGTTTCCAGACTTATTGTTTTTAAGGGAATAAACAGCTGGATCAACATTCCGGCTATTTCAGTAATTATAGCCTGGTATATTGGAAATATTTTCTTTCCACATTTTGCATTAACTTCAGAATTGCTTACAGTAAGAAATACATCTGTATATCTTATTCAAAGCGGATATTTTCCGATTTACTCTTTTGACACTCCAATAACAGCCTTTTTGAATAAATATGTTTTCAGCATAACAAACGTAACAATTCCAGAAGGATTTGTTTCATTATTCTGGGACAGCCATTCCTTGATTCCTGCTTTCAGATTTAATCTTATAACACTTATTTCATCCATAATTTTATTTTCAGACAATTCATTTTCATTAATTATTCCTTCATGCTTTATTGCAGTTTACGCAGTACTAGTAAGACTTTTTGTTCCATATCTTTTTGGAGGAACAATAAACCAGGGAGATATGCTTCTTGCATTACTCACAAGCGGAATACTTTTCAGCGCCTTTTTCCTACTGCAATGGTACGGAACAATTCCTGTGAGCGTATCCGGAAAAGTAATTCTTGGAATAATCAGCGGAATAATTGCCTTTGTAATTGTTGGCTGTGGAACTTCTCCTGTTGGAATGGCATATACAATCATTCTTTCCAACATTATCTGTATGATAATCCGTATATTCGAAGAAAAGAAAAATGATCTTTCTACGGGAAAAGTAATTATGAAGTATTCTGAAAAAATTGCGGCCGAAACAGGAGATAAAAAATGAAACAGCAGATTTCCTATAAAAACTTTTTTATCAATTATGCAATTTTCATTCTGATTACATCCTTTGTTTTTTGTATATTAGTTTACATTGTAAAAGTTTCTCAAAAGTCCTGGGACTCGAATCTTAAGGCTGTTATTGAAAATACTCTTTCAGAAACAGTACCCGACACCTGGGAAATAGGGAACAAGGTAAGAATTAATAATCCTCTCTGTTCAAGTGCAGCTGCTTATGATGCCAGAAATAAAAAGAATGGCGAAAACTATAAGATTGCAATAATCAGATTACAGACTTTTTACGGACCTCAAGCCGGAATTTATATTATTGATAAAGAATCTAAAGTAACTTTCCACGGATATGCTTCTTTACACGGAAGGTGTGCCGACCAGCTTACAAACTCTGTTACCGGAAGACGTGTTGAGTACTGGAAGCTTCGTCTCGAAGAAATCTTTAAACAGGAAAGAGGTAATTAATAAATGAAACAGAAAAAATCCTTTATGTATATTGCGTCTTTTCTGGCGCTCACGATTGCCCCTACAGGCCGATTCGTTTTTGGCCTTACTCTTATTATTGAACTTGTCTTACTTGAAATACTTGGAATTCTCATCAATTCCCTTGTTACAAAACTTAAGTTCGAACAGATAAGAACATATTTTGTAATGTTCTTCATGATTGCAATCACTGTTTTGTACAGACAGATTCTTGTTTTAACATATACCGAGATTGCCTTAATTCTTGGTTTCTATCTTTATTTTCCACCAGTTTCAGTTTTCCTTACACATACACTTTTTACAGAAAACGAAGAAACTCTGGAAGTAAGACTAAAGAACAATCTTTTACAGACACTGGTATTTTCAGTAATAATTCTTTTATTCTATCTTTTCAGAGATATTGCTGGTTATGGAACCTTTACCTTCTTTGGTAAAAATCACAGGATTTTTGAAAAGGTATTATTCAATCCGAATAAGGTTGGTATTTTTACCTTCTTTGCAACAATACCTGGAGCTCTTGTTCTTACTGGTTTAATAATTTATTTATTTCTTTTCATCAAAAATAAATTCAGAATTATTTCAAGTAAAGGAGAGGCAAAATGATTTATTATTATACTTTCCTTTATTACACCTTAGTTTCTTCTGTAGTACTCATTTATGGAATTGGCTTAAATAAAGTAGCTGAAATTGGAATTGTTAAATTCAAGGAAACAATCTTTTATGTAAAATGTGCAATTTCAATCGTTTCTTCAGCAGTAATTTCCTGGCTCATAACTTATTATCTCTTAGTGCCGCTGAAAATCACAGAGCTCTTTCCGCTGGTCTGCTTTATCGTATATGCAGCAATAAGCACTTTCCTTGGAGGAATTGTCCATCTCACAACCGGACGTTCAACAACCGAGTTTGCAATTTCATATCTGGTAATTCTTCTTTCAATTGCAGAAAGCTCTTCTTTGCTTTTTACACTTTTCATAAGCCTGTGCAGTCTCTTATCCATGCTGATAATCATACCTTTCAGCCTTACATTCCGCAGAAGAGTATGCTCTAACGGCCGTCTTTTAGACGAAAAATATTACAGCCTTTATTTCTTATTCCTTTCTGTATTGATTCTTCTGCTTTCTGTATGGGATATTGTCTGGCTTAATCCGGAGGTAATAAAGTGATTCTCAAAATAATACTGCTTATTCTTTTTTTACTTTTACTGACTCTTCTTTCATTTTTTACTTTGTATATCCTTATTCCTTCAATTACAAAAGGAGACACAAAAAAGGATGACCCGCTTATTCCTATGTCTCTTTCTCCTGTAATTTTACCTGAAGAAAAAAAATACGTTCCATCAGATAAAAAGGCTTTTGTATTCTGTTCCTGCCATAAAGAGTGCAAACTGAACCGTTCTTTATTCAACGAAAAATATACCTGTACAATGGCCAAAACTGTTTTTGGCTCTGCACTGGACTGTAAGATTGCCTGCTTTGGTCTTGGAGACTGTGTAAAAATATGTCCGCAGGAAGCAATCAGAATTGAAAACATGACAGCTGTAATTACAGACAACTGCTGTGGCTGCGGAAAATGTGTTTCAGTCTGTCCACAGAATATTATTGATTTAATTCCTGCAGACACAAAAAGAACTGTGATTTGTGCAAATAATTCAGATGAAAGAACTTCCTGTACAAAGTTAAAATCTGAAGAAAATATTAGCTGGAATGCTAAAAAAGACTTTAAAATATGGGAATATTGTTATAGAATGTTAAAACGTTTTAAGTGATGCAGGGAACTTTTTTTCATCGCTAAACGTAATACCTTTGGGGAAGGGTATTATAAAAAAATCTATTTAATAAGGAGAGATAATCGGCTTTTGGTGGGATGCCGTATAAAGAATAATGGGTTCAATATACGTCAGCTTTATCGTAAAGTCAGTTTCTGTTAATTCAGAAAACAGCGAGCTTTTTGAAAAAAGTTACCAGTCTGTTTATAAGCCGATTCTTAAATTCCTTTATTCACATCCATCTTTCCCTCTATCTTTTAAATTTACAGGTCCTCAGTTACAATTTTATAAAAAAAGAAAAAATGAAATTATAACACTTGTCCGAGAACTTACAGACCGCAAACAGATAGAAGTTCTTGGCGGAGCATATCATGATGCTCTTCTTCCTCTTTTAAATTCCATTGACCGAAACGGCCAGATAGACGAACTGACATCAGAACTTAGACAGACCTTTGGTAAACGCCCTCGTGGTATGACACTTTTTCAGGACTGCTGGGATTCTTCCCTCGTAAATAATATTCATAACTGTGGAATTGAATACCTTGTTCTTTCAAGCGCCCTTATTCAGGAGGGCAAAAAAAACTTCCTTCCGATTTTCATGTCTGATCTTGGAAAAAGTATAGATATTTTTGCAGCATATGATGAGTTTATACCTGATTCACAGATGCTGGCAGAAGAGTTCGTCTGGAATATAGAAAAGGCAGTTCTTAAGGCAGAAAAAAAGGATTCATATTTACAGCTTGATGCAGACCGCATTGTAGTTATTAATCTTGAAGCAGAAACCGCTCTGAATCTTACAAATACAAAATGGTTTGAGCAGCTTGATAAATATATACAGTCTACACCAGATTGTAAGATTAAACTAACAACTCCTAACGACTTCAGGACTCACAATGTAAAAACAAAACTCCAGTCCTATATTCCTGTTGGAATAAGCACAGAGATTTCTAATGTAATTCAAAATGATAAGGGAGAAAAAAACAGATTACCTTATTCAATTTACGATTTTCTTTATACCTATAGTGCAGCACAAAAATTATATAACCGCATTCTCTATGTCGGACTTCTGGTAAATCAATATAAAACAGATAAAATGCGAAAGAAGGCTGCACGTGAAAAACTCTGGTTTGCTCAAAATGGTGCGAATATTCTTTGTACTGCAAAAGATGCTGTAGAAAATACAATAAACCGCCAGCAGGCCTATAAGTACCTTAACGAAGCAGAAAAGATGCTGCGTGCAGAAGGTAATTTTGTTGAATCAGTTACCAGCTTTGATTATGACAATGATGGTATTTCGGAATATGTCTGCCGCATGGAACAGTATTTTGCCTATATTTCTTTAAACGGTGGAGCAGTTCGTGAACTTGATGTTATGAAAAACCTCTGTAACTATGCAGATAATCTTAAACGCCGTGCTGTTTTTGATGGTTTTGATGATGATTACGAAAGAGGCATTTTCATTGATCATCTTTTTACAAGTGAACAGTTTAAAAACTATTCCGGCGGGGAGCCTGCAGGTGACGGAGTATTCTCCCGCATTCAGTACAGCGAATTAAAGTATTCTCAGTCTCACAGAGAAATACAGCTTTGTGCAAGAGCAGTATGGAAGCCTACAGGACAGACTGTATATCTCCGCAAAAAATATGTAATTAATTCTACCGGAATGTATGTTCAGTACATCATCAAAAACGAAAGCGAGAAAACTCTTGGGGCAAAATTTGCAGTAGAAGCAAACCTTGTTAATATCTTCTTCAGAAACGATGATAAAACCGGCTTTAATATTGAAGCTGTTGATAATGGTGAGATTTTTGTTATTAATCCTAAAAAGTCAACTAAAGATATTAATGCCGGAAATAAACTGAAAAACATCCAGCTTGTCAGAATGTCTGATAAGGCTAATGGTATTTCCTTTGTTTTTGAACCTAATGAAAAATGCGGTTACTGCATGAATCCTATAGTATTTAACCGCCAGAATATGCAGTGCGAAGAGGCAAAGCCGGTAAGCATGACTTATGAGTCTACCTTATACTGGGACATCAATATTGGACCGGGTATGGAGACTGAAAAGAGTATTAATTTTACGATTATACCTGTGAAGAAGATAAAGTCTTAATCAAAGTCTTCAACTCATCCAGCTTCTCATGACTAATTCTCGGATTCAGCAGGGTAAACTTCAGGCATACACGACCATCACTTACTGTCTGACCAATAATTGTTCCATACTCATGAATAAGTGTGCGGCGAACCTTTTTATTGATTTCGTCTAATTTTTCAAGATCTTCTGTAGTTGCATTTGAGTGAGCCCCGGTGCTTCCGCAATATCTGAATACAACAGAAGAGATTTCCGGCTCAGTTACTACTGCAAAGTCAGGGGCGGCCTTAAGCTGGCTGTAAAAATATTGTGCATTTTCCATGCTGGTCTCTATCAGCTTGCTCCAGCCGTCGCGGCCACGAACCTGAAAGCTGGTCCATACTTTAAGGGCATCAAAACGGCGTGTTGTTTGAAGTGATTTATCAACTAGGTTAGTGTAGCCGTCTTCCTCGTCTTCCTCGCGGTTGAGATAGTCAGCGTGAATTGTTAGGGCATCAAAGGTTGAGCCGTTTTTTAAGAGAACTGCGGAGCAGGAAATCGGCATAAGGAACATTTTGTGAAAGTCTACTGTGATTGAGTCGCAGAGTTTAAGGGCTGCAACGCGGTCACGGTATTTTTCGCTCATAATAACACCAGAGCCGTAAGCGGCATCAGCGTGAAGCCACATATTGTGTTCGCGGGCAAGTGCTGCTAAATCTTCAAGCGGATCAATACTGCCAAAATCAGTTGTTCCTACTGTACCAACAATAAGGAATGGAATATTGCCGGCTTTTATATCTGCATCAATGAGAGAGTGGAGGGCAGCTAAGTCCATGCGTTTGCGGCTGTCTACAGGCACCTTTACTACAGACTGATAACCAAGTCCAAGTATGTGGGCAGATTTTTCCATAGAAAAATGAGAAATCTCGCTTGTGTACATTCTAAGCTTAGAACATTTCTCATTGAGTCCAAATTTTTTAACATCATATTTTAAGATTTCGTTACAATACCAGTCGCGTGCAAGTATGATTGCAGTCTGATTAGACTGGCTGCCTCCGCTTGTGAAAACTCCGTCTGCTTGGGCCGGGTCGTAACCGTAGAGCTTGCAGAGATGGCGGATTGTCTCAACTTCAATTTCTGTGGCTACAGGAGACTGGTCCCAGCTGTCCATTGACTGATTAAAAGTAGAAATAATCAGCTCGGAAGAAATTGTTTCTAAAAGGGATGGCCCGTGAAGGTGAGGCATGTATTCTGTTGAAGGAGTGCGGAGGAGATTTGGAAGAACCTTTTCTTTTGTGAGTGCAAATACTTTGTCCCAGCCAAGACCGTGCTCGGGAAGAATTGTGTCCTGAGCTACAATTTTTTTGAGTTCGTCCGGAGTTGGGCCGGAGTAGGCTTTGTCGTCTGTAAAGGCATCTGCAATTGCGGCTGCAGTTTGCTTTATGAGTTTTTTGTAGGTCTTTTTATTTGATTTTTCTGAGGTTAAGAAGAGGTGTTCCATAATTTCTTTTTTTTGTCATCCCCCGGCTTGACCGGGGGATCTAGACAAAACTATCCTTTCTAGATTGTCGGGTCAAGCCCGACAATGACATGTGATTTTATCTGTATTTCTTATCAATCTCAATAACACACTTTTCAAAAATCTTCCATGCCTTGGAAAGATCTTCGTCTGTAATATTTAGTGCACAGAGACAGCGCATAACTGCACCGTTGCGGCCACCTTTTTCAACAATCAGTCCGTTTTCAAAGCAGAGCTTCTGTACTGCGCCGGCAATTTCACCGCTGGCAGGAAGTGAACCGATACAATCTGGAGTTCCCTTAGGATCAACAAACTCGGTACCAACCATAAGGCCCTTACCGCGAACGTCACCGATAATCGAAACGCGCTTCTGAAGGTCGCGGAGGTTAGCACGAATCAGGTCTCCCTTACGAACTACATCAGCGAGGAAATCAGGCTGAGAAACACGGTTCAAAGTGATTGTTCCGGCCTTCATTGCAAGCTGGTTTCCGCGGAAGGTTCCAGCGTGTGCACCTGCTGTCCATTTATCAAGTTCTTTTTTATAAACTACAACTGCCATTGGCTGTGAGCCGCCGATTGCCTTAGAAAGCAAAAGTACATCCGGCACAATATCAGCATATTCAAAAGCAAAGAGCTTACCGCTGCGTCCCATACCGCACTGAATTTCATCTACAATCAGAGGAATGTCCAGTTCTTTTGTTACGCGGCGAACAGTCTGCAGGAACTCCACAGGGGCAGGAATAACTCCGCCTTCGCCCTGAATAGGCTCTAAGATTACGCAGGCCGGCTTTGTAATTCCGCTTTCCGGGTCTTTTAGTGTACGCTCAAAGAAGTTGCAGGCAGCTTTTACTCCGGCTTCTCCACCAAGTCCAAACGGGTCGCGGTAAGCATAAGGGTAAGGGAAGCTGTGAACATCCGGCATAAGGCCATTTACAGTAGACTTTGCATGAAGATTACCCATGCAGGCAAGAGGGCCTTGTCCCATTCCGTGGTAACCGCCGGCAAAGGAGATTACGGAAGTGCGGCCGGTTGCAGTTTTACAGAGCTTAATGGCAGCGTCTGTTGCATCCGTTCCAGATGGTGAGCAGAATTGAATTTTCGCATTATTTCCTAATTCAGAAGGAAGATGGCGAAGTATCGTTTCAACGAATTCATCTTTTACAGGGGTGGTTAAATCAAGGGTGTGTAATGGAGCATTTGACTGAATCAAATCTACCATTGCCTTGTTTACTTCGTCATCATTGTGGCCGAGTGCTAAAGTTCCCGCACCACACAAAAAATCCAGATATTTGTTTCCTTCTACGTCCTCAACCCATGAGCCTTTGGCTTTAGCAATTGCGAATGGAAATTTTCGCGGGTAGCTGCGGGCATTAGATTCTGTGGAATCCTGTCTGGTAATGTAATACTGATTTGTGCCTTTTTCCGACATAAACGTTCTCCACTACGAAACAGCGAATTCGCTGTGTGATAAATATAATAAAGTAAGATAGTTTACCCTAAATACCGCCTAATAACAATAGAATTACAGAAAATAATAAAAAAATCGATATAGACAAAATCGCTTACGAATTATTTAAAAAATTCACTATATAGAAAAAATATAGCAAAATTTGAAAAATATGATATAATTTTATGACTAAAACTGTCTTATTATGGGGATTGAGTATGAAAAAGACATTTTTTCAAAATGCCAGACTTTTATATAGAAGAGGGCTGATTTCAGTATTATTTCTGACTTTGTTATCTCTTGTCCTGTCCTGTTCTAATGTAGTTGAAAACGAATCTGCAGCTTCCTATGAGCAAAAGAAAAAAGAACACACTACAGTTTCAAATACAGAAACGGCTGTAGAAACAAAAAGCAATACTCCTGCTGCTCCTGTAAAAAAATACGCAACGATAAGTGGCGACCTTGAACTTAATGGTGCCTACCCTGTAAGCGTAATAAACAGAATTGAAAATGATGACCCTGCGAGACCAGAAAGTGATTATACAGAAGATCAGGGACGTTCAGCGCTTCCGGTTGTTCCAGCAAATTCATTTTATTTTATTAAGGCAACCAGAAACGGAACTGATTATGAATATGGCCAGGTGATACAGGAAACAAGGGCGTATAACATTCAACTTGAACTAGGCTACACCTGGACAATCATTGCAGGAATCAGAGCCAGCGAAACCGATGTTAATTCTGCTGTTTTTCTTCAGGACTCTTATCCCCTTGAAATAACCGAAAACTCTATTTCTGACACAGACCATACATTTTTCCTTAAACCACTTACATCTGGTGGTAACGGAATAATTGATTTAAAGATGGATATTCCCGATGACGATACAATCGGATATGTAAAAGCAACCTGTCTTTCTGATAATAAAGATAACTGGAAAAATGGTGATGTTGCACCTCTTGTTGAGCTCGCAAATGATGCCACAGATGGAAAGGTAGCTAAGCTTAATATTCCAGCAATAAAAAGCGGTTCTTACGAAGTCTTATTTACTTTTCACAGTACTGCCACAGAAACATTTCCTCTCTTTACGACAGTTCAAATCATCAACGTTTTTGAAAACATGACAACCAGCACCTGGGCCGACAATGGTAATGCGAGTGTAATCAATAATGAAACTAAATCTTTTAAGATTGATACTAACGTACTTAAAAAATACAGCCTTACCCAGATTTACGTGGGAAGTTACCCCGGAACTTATGGCGACGGCCTTCCTGGAAAAGCGCCTTCAGATTCAAACGAAGGAACTCCATATTCTCCATTTTCTTCATTAAATAAAGCACTTTCTATAATTGATACTCAGAATCAGCCTGCAAATAATTACACAATTCACATCACCGGTGAAACAACTGACACAGCAAACAATACAATTTCAACAGACAGGGCCGCTTCAATTACACTGGCAGGAGTTAACAGCTCAACCTCAATTATTCGCGGTCATGGTACTTCATCTCCGGTTCTTTCAATCACTACATCAAAACCTGTTACTTTCAAAAATATTCAGATTACAGGCGGTAATAACTCAAGCGGTAACGGCGGTGCCCTTTACCTGGCAGACAACACAAATGTAACACTTGCGGACGGCGCAGTCATTTCAGGTAACACTGCAGCCAAGGGTGGTGCAGTTTATGTAAGCCCTCAGGCAAATTTCAAAATCAAAGGCAGTGCTAAACTTCAGTTCGCAGCTTCAGATGCTGCCGGCCGCAATGATGTTTATCTTGCAAAAGATGCTTCCCACAAAGCTAAAATCACAGTTGAAGGATCTCTTACACAATCGGCTGTCGCTTTAATCACTCCTGAAGACTGGAGCCGAGGTACACAGATTATTCAGACCTCAGGGGCTGCCGTAGATACAGTCCTTTCCAAATTTACAATTTCTGACAGAGACTTTTCTGCAAAGAAACTAAACTCAAATGTAACTACCGGAATTATAGATGCTCCGATTTTTATTGCAAGTCAGGCAAATTCTACTTACGGAATTGGTAATCCAGCTGATACTGAAGACTCTCATGGTTCAAAATCTTCTCCATTTGCATCAATTGGATATGCATTAAAGGAATTAACCAATCCTGATTTTGATTTTACTTTTACAATTTATGGAAATGTTTGTGGCAATCAGATAATTCAAAACATAACTACCGAAAACAATGCCGCAAGTCTTACACTGGAAGGCTTTAAGCCTGCAGGTAGTACAACGAGTGATGCAAGCCTTTCTGGTGACGGCAGCTCAACACTTACTGTAGATAGTGGTGTTCCTGTAATCATCAAAAATCTTAAAATTACAGATGGTGAAGGAACTGGCAGCGATAGTAATAATAAGGGCGGCGGAATTTATCTTATAAGAGGAACCTTAAAACTTGCAGATGGAGCCCATATTACCGGAAACACCGCATACAGAGGGGGCGGTGTATATGTAGAAGATGGTGCCAGATTATTTATGTATGGCTCTTCTCTTATTGGAGATTTAAAAAGTACAACAATAACTTCTGCTCCGCAAGATGAAGATGATGCCTCAAATTCTGCCCGTGATGGCGGAGGTCTTTACAATAATGGAGAAGTATATCTTGGTTACGAAGACTGGACGAACGAATCAAATAATGTAATTCACGCGCTCGATGCCGGATATGGAATCAGCCATAATTATTCCAGCTCTGACGCTGGTGGAATTATGAATGGTAAGATTATCCGAATGGCGAGCGGAACCATTGGCTTAAACCGAGGTGGAGCCGGTGGCGGAATTATGAATGATAATAGTGACATAGCAGGTAATATCTTTTCTGGCGGAACAATTGAAGATAATATTGCAGAAAGTGGCGGAGGAATTTATAGTAATAATTCTCTAACGCTGAATGGAACCTTTACAATACAAAATAATGAAGCATCTGATGCTGGTGGAGCGGTTAACGCTGTTTCTATTACCCTTTGTGATTCAGTTTCTATTCCATACGGTGTAAATAATACAAAAGCAGAAAAAAAGAATGATGTAAATTGCTGGGGTATTACACCTGTTGTCATTGGAACAAATTTAGCAGCACATGATTCAGATTCTCCAATTTTTATAACTCCAAATGCCTGGACCAGAGAAACTACCGTTTTAGGAGCAGCAAATACAAGTCTCCTTACCAGCAACATTTCCTGCTTTGCTACAACGGACGAAGATTTTACAATTCAGCAAAAAGGCACAACAACAGAAGGTGTTCTTAAAGCCGATATTTTCGTGGCTGGAAGTGCTAACTCTAGTTCTCACATCGGTACTCCTAATGATACAACTACTACCCGTGGAACAAGAAAATACCCATTTAAAACCTTAAAATATGCGCTGGAACAAATATGTAATAACAGTAATACTGATTATACTGTAAAAATATTTGGAAGCATTTCTGGCGGTTCAGAAATTCCTGCAAGCGGATTCAGTGCAAAATCTCTTACCTTAGAAGGAATGAGAGGTATGGGGGCCGGAGTTAATTCATATCCGAATGATTATCTTTCTGGAGCCCAGACAAGTGATCCAAAATCAGCCCTTACAGTAAACAGTACAGTTCCAGTAACTATTAAAAAACTTGGTGTTATGTATGGCGGTGGAACAAAGGTTGGTGATAAAATTTATGGAGGCGGCCTTTATATGCCTGTTTCCGGTTCACATGTTACGCTTGCCGAAGAAGTGTGGGTTGGTGGAAATAAGAAAGGAAGTAATACAGGTACTATGGCAATAGATTTTGGCGGTGGTGTCTATATTGGTGAAGGTGCCAGCCTTTATATGTGTAAAACTGCCTTAGTAGGATCCAGATGGCGTAGTAACACGGCTCAGTATTTTAGTGGTACAGTTAATACTGCTGAAAATGGTGCTGGAATTTACAATGCAGGAAATCTTTACTTGGGTTATAAATATGAAAATGGAAGTATGTCAGAAGAAGATATTACTTATAATACTTATGATATTCCTGGCGGCTTAAGATATAATCAAAATACAGGAAATGGTGGAGGCCTTTATATAGCAGAAACCGGAACATTCCGGATGAGGTCTGGTTATATTACATTGAACGAAGCCTGGTATGGAGCCGGTATTTATTCTGAAGCTTCTTCAAAAGATAATGCAATTTTTGAAGGTGGTTATATAACATCAAATATAGCTACTCATAAAGGTTCTGGTATTAATATTGCTGCTGGTAAGTATTTTTATATAAAAGATGGAACCATTCAATCAAACAATAACCGATATACAGACAGATTAGGTGGAGCAGTTTATTGTGCCGGAACTTTAGCAATTGGAGGAAATGCATATTTCCAGAATGGAACGGTTGCTGAAAGCAAAAATGATATAGCTGTGGCTAACACAGGAAAAATCGAAGTAGAAAGTGCGCTTGAAAAAGAAGGTACTATTGCAACTCTTACAATGGCAGAATGGACCCGTGGTTATGAAGTTCTTATTCCGGGTTCATCTCTTACAAGCGGAATTACAGATGCAATAAAAAATAAATTTGTTACAATCGACGAAGACTTTACTTTTGCTTTAAAAGGTACAGGAGCTGCAACAACTGGTGCCCTTAATGCGCCAATCTACGTTGCAAGTACAGCAACTAACGATTCAACTCGTGTAGGAAATGCTGGTGTAACTACCGGAGCACGCGGAACAAGAGCAAAACCTTATGCCAGTCTTTACTCAGCCGTAGCGGCCTGTACAGACAGTTCTCTTCCTTTTACAATTTATGTAGACGGAACTGTAACAGGTGGACAAACAATTGAATCAACTGCATCAGCTCCAATAAATGCAAAATCTCTTACAATCACAAAACGACCGGATGCTGTAGCTAATACACATTCTGCGGTTCTTAGTGGAAATAACCTTTATAGAACTTTGGATATTACTGCACCGGATAACGATTTTGAAATCACTATTACAAATCTTTTAATTACGGGTGGAAAACCAACTAATGGTAGTGGCGGCGGTATTTCCCTTCATAAAGGAACCCTAAAGCTTGGAGAAGGTGTTAAAGTAACTGGAAACAGAGCCTCTTATGGAGGAGGAATAAATGTTGCTTCTGGTGCAAGTTTATTTATATATGATGATGCAATAGTAGGTGACACAACAGAAACTATTGCTGAATATGACAGTACAGATTTATCAAAATTTGGAAATTGGGCTCAGTATTGTGGCGGTGGAATTTCAACTAATGGAAACGTATATATTGGATATAGCGGAATTAACGAAACAACACATCAGCTGATTCCTTCAACAATGTCAACAGGTGGAGTCAGAAGAAATTTCTGTAGTGCAAATGGTGGTGGTGGTATTTATGTATTTGAAGGCATTGTTGAGATAGGCAGCGGTAATGTTTCGTTTAATGCTGCAGGAAATAGTGGTGGTGGTATTTATCTGCAGAAAGGAACAATAAATCTTGATTCAGCATCCATTTCATCTAATAATTCAACTTCTTCTGGTGGAGCTATATATATGCATAATAGTGCTACCTGCAGTGTAAACATAACTGGTTCTTCTGAAATTATAAATAATTCTGCAGAAAATTCAGGTGGCGCAATCTATATTAGTTCAACTGGTAGCCTTACAATGACTGCAGGTACAATCGGAGGAAGCAATACTTCTGATGCAAATATTGCCGACAGTGATTCAGATGGAACTGGTGATGGTGGTGCTATCTACAATGGCGGAACCTTAAACATAAGCGGCACTGCTTACATCCCATACGGCGGAAATGAGACACATAATGATGTCAGTGTATCAACGTCAAATACCATAAGCTTAAACAGTGATCTTTCAAAACATGCATCAAACAATCAGCTTGCAATTGTTTCAAGAAACTGGGGACGTGGAACAAAGGTTATTTCAAAGTCAGGTACACTTTCCGCTCTTACAAATACAATTATCGGTAAGTTTAAAACTGTCGATTCTGACTTTACAATTGATTTAAAATCTGGTGATACTACCTACGCTTATATTGACGCTCCTATTTTTGTTAGCGATACAACTGTTGCAGAAAGCGCACAGAGAGGAACTTCTTCAAAACCATATTCAACAATTCAAAGAGCGATTACAAACGCTGTAGATGCTAATCATAAAACAGTAACAGTCAAGGGAACAGTAAGTACTGGTCAGGAAATTACATCATATCCTTCCGGAATAACTGCGATAGAATTAACCGGCTATAAGGCAGCAGGGCAAAGCTCTTCCTCTGCAAAACTGGAAGGTACAAGTAATATAGCAACTTCAATGCTTAGATTTACTGTTTCTTCCGCAACGCTAACAATTACAGATTTAACTATTACTAAGGGCAATGCGAAGGGATCGAATGAAGCTTCTTATGGAGGCGGTATTTATGTCGGAGCTGGAAGCGTTAAACTTGGAAATGGTACTGTTATAACAAAGAACGTTGCAACGAACTTTGGTGGAGGTGTTTACGTAGAAAACGGAGCAAACCTCTTCATGTATGGCACAGCTCTGATTGGAGAAAGCGCTTCTACCTCTACAGTTGTTGCTAATAGTACATCAAATTGTGGTAACTATGCTTATTCTGGTGGCGGTATTTATAATAAAGGTAATGTTTATCTGGGTTATACTACTACAAGTGATACATCGGTTTCTCTTAATTCAAATTATGGAGTAAGGCGAAACTATGCATATTCTTCTGGTCAATATGGAGGAGAAGGTGGTGGATATGCGTGTGTTTCTTCAGGTAGTCTTTATATAGCAAGTGGTGCAATTTCTCTTAATGGAGCGCTTCGTAAAGGTGGTGGCTTATACGCTGCTGGAAAAGTTGCAATGACAGGTGGAACTATTGAAGGTAATTCAGCCGGTACAGATGGAGGTGGAATTTATGTTTATTATGACGATGTTAGCATTTCGAATGCTAACATAAAGAGTAATACAGCTTCAGGTAATGGCGGTGCTGCATATATTAACAGTGGATCATTAAAGATTGGAAAAGATGCAGATATACCTGGGGGTACAAATAAAACAAATGATATTTATCTTCCTTCTGGAAAATATGTTACGTTAACAGATGCTCCAAAGAATACTAATGGATATGGATATTCAGAAAAAATTGTATTGAATCCAGAAAATTTGACGAGTGGAACAAAAGTTCTTTCAGGTTACTCATATATCAGCGATAATTATGATAAATTTGTAGGCCCGGGCCCAGAAGAACCTCGGGATTGGTTTGTAACACCTCAAGGTACTGGGAATTCCATGATTGGTGTTATAAATGGAATAGTATATGTTGCAAGCAGTGATACAACTGAAGGACAGGCTGTTTGCAAAGTAAAAGGAAATGATTCAACAGGTGATGGTAGCAGAAGTAAACCTTATGCAACCATTGCAAAAGCACTTACAAAAGCCTGGGATACAACAAAAACAACTGTATTAACAATTAAGATTGATGGTGTTGTAAAAGGAGCACAAACTATTTCGGGTTCATATAATGCAGCTCTTGTAAACATTGCAGTATGTAGTTCACAGAACGATACATATAGCACTCTTAATGGTGGATTTTCTTCAGCTACCCCTGGGACAACTTTGACAATTTCAACAAATACGCCAGTACGTTTAGGATATCTAAAAATAACCGGAGGTTATAATACTAATGGAGAAGGTGGTGGAGTAGCCGTTACAGGAACTGCATCCAAAGTTGATTTTAATGGAACCTGGATAACAGGAAATCAAGCAAATAATGGAGGTGGCGTATATATAAACTCATCATCAACAGCTTGCTTTAACAATCATGCATATATAGGATACAAAAATGATTCGGTAGTTGTACCTGGTCCAGATTCGGATCTATCTACAGGGTTCAATAAAGCAACAAATAATGGAGGAGGTATTTATAATACCGGTAGCTTATATTTGGGCTATAGCTATAATTATAAAACTGGAAATTGTGATGAATGTTGGGATGATGAATATGCTATAATTAAAAGTAATTATTGTACAAATGAAGGAGGAGGTATTTATACTTCTGGAGAAACCTATATTAGTTCTGAAGATATTCGAATAGGAGCCAACCATTCAAAAAATGGCGGTGGAATTTGTATTGAAACAACAGGTACGGATAAAGTTTATTTAAGAAGTGGTAGAATTGATTATAATACAGCAGATACTTATGGAGGTGGAATATATTTAAAAACAGGAACTGTTGAAGTTCAGTATGCAGGTCATGATATAGACATATACCATAACATAGCGCAATATGGTGGAGGTATTAAAACTGATAGTGGTACCGTATTTAATATAGACAGCAATCAATCTAATTTTAATGTATATTTTAATGAAGTAAAGGCATATTCACCTAAAGGAGGAGGTGTTTATGTTTCTGGAACTTTCTTTTTTGGAAATGGCTGGATTGGAAAAGTGTCGTATGCAAATAAAGCTACATCTTTAGGTTCGCTTAATCCTCCTAAAGGAAAAGGTGTTTATGCAGATGCAGGTTCTAAATTTATATTTACTTATCAATCTCACGTTTATATTAGTAATGATGTATATATAGAATATCCGGCGGCAGTTTATGTAAAATACCCTTATAGCAATAGTTATAGTGAAGATCCACCTCCTGCTAAACTTACTCCATCAGATTATACAAAGCCATCTGTTTGGGAAATTGTAAAAGAATACGATCATGATCAATACACGTCTACAAAAAAGAATTTTAAAGTTACTTCAAATGGCTCAGATGAATATAAAATTGATACGGATGGAACTTATTACAAGAGTAATTAATGTTGTGGTTTGCCACGTCGCTGCGCTCCTCGCAATGACGGATTTAATTGTGTTCTACTGTAATTAAATTTAAGTTTCAAAACAGTTTTCAATCTGAAACTCACTAACCTGCTGGATGGAGGTGAAGTGACGGGTGTTGCGGGTAACCAGTAACATATTAAAGTTAAACAAAAACGGCGGTCTTTCACTCCCGGAGCCCGCCGTTTTTTGTATTATAGGGTAGTTTCTCTTTATGCCTGCACAGGCTCCGGTTGCTTTTTAAGTGCTTCAAGAACTAGATTGAGCGGTGCATTCATTTTCTGCGCAGCAATTTCGGGCTTTTCTTTGTATTCATTTATGAGCAGAAGAGCAGCTTCTACGGCCTTTTCTTCAGAAGCTTCTCGTTTTGCGGTTCTTATAATATCCTGATCATGTAAATTCATAGCAGCGTATTCACTCCTGAATTCTTCATTCTCTTTTATTTTTGCAACATGCTCGGAAAGACGTTTGTTAAGATCATCTTCTCCAGGTTCCTGAGTATGAACAAAACGAAGAAACTCGCGGATTCGCTTATCTTCTGCTTTTCCATACTCACTTGCATTATAGATTACTTTGAGTGATTTGTCATTTAAATCTACAGCATTATTTTCTTCACAGATATTTCTGAAGGTATAACAGGGGAGTCCGTAAGCAGTTTCTTTTTTATCTTTGAATGGATCTTCTGTACAGATAAAAACAATGTAACTGTCTTTGAGTAAGGTGTAATCTTGCCCCTTCATTAAAGCATCCATATTTAGCATAGATTCGTAATAGCGTATGCGTTTACCTAAAGCATCCATGGGATATGATTGTAATTCTATATCAATTACTTTGTCGGAATCTTTTAGATAAACATCAAGTCGAACACCTTTACTGGTGTAAAATGGTTCAATTACCTTTTCCAGTTCTGGATATTCAACACGGCTTACATTAATATGTAGCAGCCGTTCCACCAGCTCCGCGCAGATTTCTGGGTCGTGCAAGACCTTCTGAAACATCCAGTCGTCAGAAAAGGTTAATTTCTCAAATGGTTTTGGCATAAGTGTCTCCTATTTAGATTGTTGAGAATTTTAAAATTCAGGCCCGTCTGAAGTAAAATTCTTACATTATATAAATAGACTCACTTTGTTCATTTAAGACACTTTTTTGGAAAAAAAGTTGAAAAAAGTGTAAAATTTTGTGAGTTTTGCAGTGCTGCGCCCCAAGCGTGGAGCAGTGCCGTAGGCAGCCACCGGACTGAGCGTAGCGAAGGAGGAGGCCGACCGTAAGGGAGCTGCGGAAGGCGCCTTACACGGTGGATATGGGCCCAAATATGGTGTATAATAATTCATATATTTTATAAGAGTTTTGGGAGGCGACATTTTATGTTGGAACCATTGAAGAAGAGAAATGATCTGGCTGGACCTAAGGTTGTGGAGGCTTTGAAGAAGAGACACTTTGAGGCTTATTATGTTTCGAATAGCGATGAGGTTGCGGCTAAGGTGCTGGAGCTGATTCCGGCGGGGGCTTCTGTTTCCTGGGGCGGTGCTACTACTGTTGACCAGCTGGGAATTAAAAAGGTGCTTGCAGATAAGGGCTATAAACTGATTGACCGCGATACAGCTAAGTCGCCTGACGAGCGCGAGGAGATTATGCACCAGGCTTTGAATGCAGATTTCTTCCTTATGAGTTCTAATGCCATTACCGAAGACGGCGAGCTTTTTAATATTGACGGTAAGGGTAACCGTGTTGCTGCTCTCTGCTACGGTCCTAAAAATATTCTTGTGATTGCAGGTATGAATAAGATTGTTCCTGATATGGATGCGGCTTATTCAAAAGTAAGAAGCTATACTGCTCCTGTAAACGCTATGCGCTTTTGTGATGCAACTCCTTGTGCCAAAACGGGCGAGTGCGGCGACTGTCTGAGCCCTCAGTCTATCTGTGCTCAATTTGTTGAGACACGTATCTGTAAGCCTGAAGGCCGCATTAAGGTTATTCTTGTTGGCGAGGATCTGGGGATATAAATTACTGTCACCCCGAACTTGATTCGGGGTCTCATTTATAGATGCTGAAACATAGGGAGCGGCACTGCGTAGCAGGGCAAAAACAGTCTAGTGGACTGTTTTTAGCGAGTCTCCGAGCAGCTATGCTGCGAAGGTTCAGCATGACGAATCTTTTTGCTATGAAAAAAATTTTCTGCATTTTCTATATTTTGATTTTTTCGAGTCTTAAGTTTTTGCTTATGGGGCAGTCTGCAATAAATCATCCGCTGGGAGAAGTTTCTGACGGAGCAAGCCAGACCATTTCCTATAAAGGAAGCCGGAACTATAAATTTACAGAACGCAGCGATTTGCGTCTTTATCAAAACGGGCGCTATGTTGGTTTGCAGAGTAAAATAGTTTCGGCTTTTATTATTCCTTCCTGGACCGACAAGGGCCTTGTTTATGAAGGTGACTTTTATGTTGACCAGGATACCAACCGTAACAAAGCTCAGTTAGCCCTTGGTATTCATGAAGCAATTCCTTCATCTTTTATTATAAACAGCGATGGAAATCTTACCATGCTGGTTGATAACGGTTACCCAAGCTTTAGAAGCTTTCCGGCTTTTACTGCTAAGAAAATTAAAAAAGGTGATATCTGGGAAGCAAAGGCAATGAGGGCAGTGGACCCGCTTTCTAAAGGCATTATCACAAAAATGCCTATTTACGTTCGCTATACTTATACAGGGGACGATAACTATAACGGAGAACCTGTCTATCTGATTACTGCTGAATGGGCAACCCGCTACAATATGGGCGGAACTACAATGTATGTAGACTGGGGCGGAGACAAGGAACTTAATTATGCCCAGGGCAGTCACAAGGCAACTATAATTGTAAGCAAGGCTACGGGTGCCGCTCTTGTTATCCGAGATACCGTTGATGAGACCTTTGTTTATAAAGACGGAAATAAATATCAGTTCAAGGGAACAATTTCTTTGTTTACCGAATATCCGCCGGCCATAGATCGCAGCAGACTGATTGCAGCCCTTAAGAAAATTGATCTGCTGGATGATGAGGAGGCGGAGAAGCTTTTGCAGAGGCCGGTAGCAAAGGATGATGCAGCTACAGCGGGAGGACTTCCGCAGGAGGCTGGAAGCGCTGCCAGAAAAGGTAGCCCTGATAATTTTTATGATGATTCCTGGGAACCGATAAACACCAGTGAATGGGTTAGTGGCGGAAATCCGGATAAAGATAAATCTGATAAAGCAGCAGGGGAAGGAAAAACTTCTGATGCAAAGAAGTCTTCAGGTAAATCAACATCAGCAAAAGACACTTCAGCAAAAACTGAGAAACTCAAAAAACAGATTGAAGAGCATCAGGCAAAATCACAACAAGCATCTAAGCCCGCAGCCCCGATTTCTGTAGACAACACTGAAGCCGGAATCCGTCTGACAATACAGAATCTTCAGTTTAAGGCCGACAGTGCAGAACTGCTTCCTGGTGAAGAAAAACGACTGGACCAGATTGCAGAAATATTGCAGCTTGCAGAGGGCGCTCAATTTTTGATTGAAGGTCATACCGCAAGCACAGGCTACGAAGCAGGAGAAATGAAGCTTTCTAAAGAACGAGCTGATTCAATTGCGGCTGCACTGAGTACCCGAGGAATCGGCAGTGAACGCTTTATCTGCAAGGGCAGTGGCGGCAAAAAACCGATTGCCTCGAATGATACTGCAGAGGGAAAAGCGCTTAACCGCCGTGTTGAAATTACAATATTAGATTGATTGTGATATAATATTAATTGTCATCCCGACCACTGAAACAAGTTCAGGGTTCGGGATCTATTAATAAGATGCTGAAACAATTTCAGCATGACGTGAGGTAAAAAAATGACAGACACAGAAAGACAGGAACTTTACACAGAAGTAAACGAACTTCTCGACATTTACAACGAATTTTCACCATGCCAGCCGGATGGTAAAAGCAATATTGAAGCAGTAAAGCCCTGCATCACAGAAATGATAGATTACATCATGAAGGATGCCACCGAAGCCGCCAGCATGAAAGACTGGCTGGACCACACCGATTTCTGGACAGCCCCGGCTTCAACCCGCTTCCACGGAAATTTCAAGGGCGGACTTTCGCTTCACACCCTAATGGTAATCAAACAGAGTCTTGAGTTTGCCCATACTGTGCTTGAAAACTTTTACACTTCGCCGGAGGCAGGAAAGTACACCGTGCGTGCTTACGACATTTTTGTTGCCGCTCTCTGTCACGACTTCTGCAAAACCGGTTTTTACGGAGTAGAATACCGCAACACAAAAGACATCACAGGCAACTGGATAAAGCAGCCATTTTATAAGACTCTTAACGACAACCGCAACCTTGGCCACGGAAACGAATCTGTTTTGATGATGATTGAAATTCTACCATCTATTATAAACAACCGCATGGTGATTGAAGCCGTAAGCCGCCACATGGGCTTTTCTGATTTGTCAGACAGCGAGACCTTTAACTATTCAAACTTCCTTCAGAACCCACTGGTTATCCTGCTTCAGCTGGCAGATCAGACTGCAGCACAGTGGTTCGGAATGTAGGCATCACCGTGACCCCGCAAAAAATCGCGCATTACCATCTCCCCGGGCTTTTTGAGTTTTATGATTTTTATCGTGAGTTCCTGCCGCTTTACCGAGACCTCCGCGACTGGTTTTATGACTGGTGCGACATTGCTTCGATTTATGGCGCACCTGAGGGCTGTTTGTGGGGTGGGGGAAGAACTAGTTTAGGTAAGGCTGATGCCCGCGATGTTCTCGCGCTGATGGACATGTATAACATCTCCGCCCGACTGACCTTCAGTAATTCCTTATTGCGAGAAGAACACCTTGCAGACAAAAAATGCAACGAGCTATGCAGACTTTTTGAAAGCGCAAAAATTCCGAGTGGAGTGATTGTTCATTCTGATTTGTTACTTGATTATCTGAAAGCAAAATATCCAGACCTATATCTGATTTCCTCAACCACAAAAGTCCTCACAGATTTTAAAGACCTACTCACCGAACTGGACCGCCCCGATTTCAAATACGTAGTCCCGGACTTCCGCCTTAACAAATCCTTTGACAAACTTGCCACACTTACACAAGAAGAAAAAGACAAAGTCGAATTCCTCTGCAACGAATGCTGCGACATAAATTGCAGCTCCCGCAAAGCCTGCTACGAAAACGTAAGCCGCAAAAACCTCGCCACCTCAAGCGAAGAAATCCCCGACCACAAATGTACCGGCAAAGACGGCCAGGGCGGCTACAAGTTTTCCAAAGCCATGAAAAATCCCGCCTTCATAAGTATTCAGGACATCCGGCAAAGCTACCTACCAATGGGGTTTACAAACTTTAAAATTGAAGGGCGGGGGCTCGGTTCTGCTCTTCTTTTAGAGTTCATTCTTTATTACATGACCAAGCCGGAATATCAACTGCAAGTACGCGAAGCAATCTATCTGGATTCTATGCTGGATTTGTTTTAGAAAATGGCATAAAATCTGAAAAGATAACTGCAAAGATTACTCAAAAGATCACTGTAAAATCACAGTAAAGTCTCTGTAAACAGAAAAAAAGTTCGGTGTAAATGAGAAAAGTTCGGAGAAAAATGTAAAAAAGTTCGGTGTAAAATCTGCCTGTAAACTTGCCTGTAAATCTGCCTGTAAATCTGCCTGTAAATCTGCCTGTAAATCTGCCTGTAAATCTGCCTGTAAATAATCTAAAAATCAAGAAATTAGAAAATGGTCGTTAAATCAATTGTAAAACAGAAAATGGTCGATATTTTTTACAGAATAATTATGTTACTTTTTCCTTGATTTTTCTCTCTTAATACCTTATATTTTATATAGTAAGTCCTTGCCATTCAAGGCGACAGGTAACTTGAGTATCTGTAGACGTTAAAGCAGCGTATTGTGTTCAGAAACAGTATTCTGCCAGTCTCTGAAGGGTTTTCCGTAGACCTCATCTGAACTAGGCGAAAGCCGAAAGAAAACGGAATTAAGGCTCTGCGAATGGTGCAGGGCTTTTTCTTTTGTGGTGGGATAATGGCAAATATTATTGATGCACAGAATGCTTTCTCAAAATTACTTGATATTGAATATGAATTCATATTAGGTCGAAAAGGTAAGTCTGTAACATTGAGAGTTGAGTTTCAGAAACTTCATTTTTTTCATTTAGTTGGTTTACAATATTTAAGAGATTTACCAAAACTCGCTATATCAGCAGAAGAAGTCTATAATCAAATTGAAGCAGGACAATTATCAACAACTTATATTGAATCTTCACAAAATTATGATTACATAAAAGATCGTGTAATTCATCTTCCATTCCTTGAACAGATTTTTGATAGTAATGATACCATATTTAAATACAATCCTGCTTTACAAGCCTTTTCTGTTATTGAAGCAGATTTTCTTTTAAAGAATGCAATAAATCAGATTCCCGTTTTTGTATTTTTATCTAAAGACAAAAATGAAAAATACTTTTGCAAATCTTTTTTTACAGATACCAAAAAGGATTATGCAGAACGCCAAACAAAATGGACAGTACTTTTTAAGAAGAAGATTATCAAATCGTCAAATACAGAAACTGTGTTATATAGACATCAAAATTTTAGATAATTTAAGATATGTTTTTTACAGGATTAAAGTATGATGCATTCGTTAGAACAGATAATTGAACACTATGCTTTTGATAAGATGCAAGACTATGGACTCCTTTTGATACCACTCCCTACTGGCGCTGGTAAAAGTTATACAGTTTTCAGTTTTATCCATAATGTTCTTATTCAGAAAAGAACTTCACAAAAAATTCTTTTTGTTACTTCCTTAAAAAAGAACTTACAGATTGATGAGCTTAGAAGTAAGTTTACGGAAGAAGAACAATTTATATTTGATGAAAAAGTTTTGCTTCTAAAATCTAATCTTGATTTTGTTCTTGATAACTGGGAGTTAGTTGATAACGAAATCCCTTATGGAATTAAAGAATTCAATGAATATAAAAAGCTAAGTGCTGCCATAAAGTACTGTAAAGATATGGAAGAGAATACACACTTCCGTAAGAACTTTCAGATTCTTGAAACTGTAAAACAAAGAAAAGATGATATCAAAGATATTTTTGAACCTAACTTCAGAAGACGTATAAAGACTCTTATAAATGAATATGTTCCCAAAAAAGCAGGATATAAAGCAAAACTTACTTTTGTAAAATCTAAAATGCCATGGCTTTTGAAATTATATCCACAAATTCTTTCAAATGAAAAACAAGTATTTCTTATGAGTATGGATAAGTTTCTTTTAAGAAATGATCCGATTGTTGATAAATCATACTTTGTTTATAAAAAGCTTGCAAGAGATGCCATTATCTTTATTGATGAATTTGATGCTACAAAAGAAACGGTTCTTCGCCGTTTAATAGATAATGCGACTGATTCCAGAATCGATTATGCAATAACCTACAAGATGATTCATGACAGACTAGAACAGGGTAATTTTCCTGTAACTCTTACAAGTCCTTCTGAAAATACATTAAAACGATATAAGGAGGGAAGATTAAGAAAGAAGTTAGAAGATGTTATTCCAGAATTAAAAGAACGTTCTGATAAACTCTATAAACAATTTAATATGCAGTATTTCTTTAAGAACATTGAAACACAAAATGAAGATGCTGCTTTCTTGTTCCAGGACTTACACAGCCTTACAATTTCAAATAAAGATAATAAAAACAGAATTGTATTCAAAGAAAATAAAACATCTAATCTAAATGAAATTTTCTATGTTGATAAAGATGAGAGAAAAGTTCCAAAAGAAAATGTTAACAGCTTTATTTACATGGTTGCCACTGTAAAAGCTTTCTTACAAAAGTTCAGTGGCTCTGTCCATACTCTAGCAATCAATTTACAGGAACTGCAAAAAGAAAATGATATAGAAGATTATACTTTTGAAGAGGCTTTACGTTCTGTACTAGATAACTTCTTCCCAGGAGATTCATTTTCTAAGATTAAGGAGTACTTTGTAAAACAGATTTTGCTTTACAGAAGCAATCTTGAAGAAGGTAAAAAGAAAGCTTTTGATGGTTCTTTTTTTGAAAATGGTTTTTCTTACTATGCCATTGAAGATAACAATAATCATACATTGCGTTCTGCAATTATGATGACTTCTTTGGAATCTACTCCAGAAAGAATTTTATTAGATGTTTGTAAGAAATCAAAAGTATTTGGTATTTCTGCTACTGCAAATTACAACACTTTAATTGGTAATTATGCTCTTGAAGATTATCTTATTCCAAAACTTAAAAAGCATTTTTATGAATTGGATGATGAAGAATTCAATGTATTAAAAGAACAGTTTGAACTGTCTATTTCTCATTATGACAGAATCAATATTAATGCTTTACCGATTACTTCTGATTACAATTATGGTCAGAATTCTTGGAAAGCGATATTTAAGACTGATGAAGAATGTGAAGAGATTTATAATCTTATAAATCAAACGATACCGGCAAAAGCTGATGCAACAAATTATCTTAAGAATAGATATCTGAGAATTGCAAAAGTCTTTAAAGCTTTCCTGGAAAATGAAAATATTAAGTCATTCTTATGCATGCTTAATAAGTTTCCGGATGATAAATATGAATTAAACAAAGGTATTCTTCAAAAAATTTTTGAAAAGATTTCTAAGGGTTCAAAAACATGGAGTGATTATGTAGAGATTCTTAGAAGTGGAAATGATTATGAGATAAAAAAAGAAGAGCTCTTAAATCAGCTTACGCATGAAAGAAAGAAACTTGTTATTTCTACTTATGCAACAATTGGTGCTGGACAGAACTTACAATATAAAGTTCTTGAAGACTATGGAACTGAATTAATAAATGATTTTGAACCATCAAAAGAAAAAGATTTTGATGCTGTTTATCTTGATAAGCCAACTAACTTAATTAAGCAGCTTTATGAATCTACTGGTGAAAATGATTTCACAGAGTATTTGGCTCAGCTTGAATACTTAATGACATCAGGAGAACTTTCAAGAAAGAATGTTATGAGACTTGTTCAAGAAGGATTTAAGCTTCATTATTACAAACTTGAATCAAATAAAATTAAAGCTAACGATATTGAATCTTCTACAAATCTTGCAACAAAAGTTTTAGTACAGGCTGTTGGTCGTTTGTGTCGAACTAACAGAAAAAATAAGAATGTCTATATTTTCTATGATGATGCTGTTAGTGAAGTATTAAATATTCAGACTTGTAAAAAGAATCTTCTTAATCCTGAATTTGAAGCTCTTATTAAAAGTATTGGACAGTCAAAGATTGTTGATCAGTCTGAGCAGAATCTTATAGATGAGGGAATTGAAAAATCTGAAGAAGCTCTGACCAAGATAATGAAATATGTTCAGGAAGGTAGATCCGGTTGGAATGAAAATGCAATGGATGAATGGCAGGCTATCCGTCATTGGGTAATGCAGCATCCGACTTTATCGAGGGAAGAGTATAACAACTGTGATGATTTATTTCAGCCTTTTTATATTGCATTACCTAGAAAAGAAAACAAAGTTTGGTATAGCAGAACTGGGGATTTTAGATCAATTGATGATATTTCTTTTGTTCCAAAAAATAATTACGAATGTGTTTCGGCAGAAGCTGCTAGATTGGAAAAGTTTAAGTATTTGCCAGGAATAAAAGCCTTATTTGTAAAAGACCAATTTGCAACTACATTTGAAAAAAACGATTATATTCTCTGTCCGCCTGTATTTACCAACATTTATAAAGGGGCTTTAGGTGAATATGCTGGTAAAGAAATCCTTCGTTACTATGGTATTGATCTTGATGAAATAACTAATCATGAATTCTTTGAATTATTTGATTTCAAGATTCCAAATAAAGATATTTACATAGACTTCAAACATTGGAATCAACATTCTGCATTTTTACCTAGAGATCAAAAATTACAAGAACACATTCATGAAAAACTTGAAAAAGTTGCTGGTAGAAAAGCAATCATTATTAATATTTTTGCAGAAGAAAATAGAACAAGAGGATATCTTACCAAAGACAAAATCATTGAAGTTCCATATTTATTCGATAATGAAACCTTAAAAGAAAATAAACTTGCTTTTGATAAATTGTTGAAAGATATAAACGAAGGTTGAAATGGATATTACACTTAATCAATTTGATATAGAAAAAACTATAATAGATTATGACAAAATTAATTCTCTCTATGATTTTTACTTGATTGAAAATGAAGGTAAATCTTTTAAGCCAGATTCTAATATCCTTTTTGAATCTTCCATAAACAAAAGTATTCTTGCAATTCAGTATACAGTAGGTTCAAGTTTCTTGATAATGCTTAAGAAAAGTATTTTAAACAAGTCTGTAATAAATGCGCTTTTAGATAAATATAATTCGGAAAATGATAATGGTCTTTCTCAAAAAAAATTAAATGCACCATTTGAGAAGTTTCCTCATTCATTATTACAATTGTTCTTCAATGCATTGGCTAAGAGTTCTTCTAATGAAAACTGTTCAAACATTGGAGGTAAGCTTTATTACTTTTCTGAAACTCGTTCGAAACAAATTGACTGCGTACAATTCAAAATTAATTCTGATTATACTTTTGAATTAAAATCTAAGACTTTTACAGAAGCATTAGAAAAGAGTAAACAAAGACGTTTTATTTTGCAAACGAATAACACTTTGATTCCAGCTGATAAAAATAGTAAGCAAAAACAGTATGTAGATTTTCAATATAAAAATACAAAGCATGCAGTTACATTTTTGGAATCAAAATCTTTACAGGCATTTGAAGTAAGTAAGACTGGAATATTTAATAAGTTGCTTCAGAAGTTTAATAAAGCCTATGGCGATTTTATAAAACTGGAACTTAAGAAAGAAAGTGACTGGGATAAGCTGGAAGTAAAAAGCTCTGCAAGTCAGAAAGTAAAACATATTGAACGACTTCGAATGCTTCTTGAAAACAAAACTATAAATATAGTTGATAAGATTCAGGATACTTCATCTAAATATTTTTGTAAACAATTAGTAAATACATATAAAACTATGTTCGAGAATGTATCTTTAATAAATACTTCAAAGATTGAAAACAAGGCTTTGAATATTTGTGTGATTCACAATAAGACTTATTACGAAATTAACAAAGACGAAAAAGATACTTATGAGAATTCTGGAAAATCAGTAGTTCAAAATATAACAATTGAAGATTTTACAAACAGTAAAGGAGAAGTCTCAGAAGCAGCCTGTCTGGTTGTACTAAATGAACTTTTTGTAAAAGAAGATATTATTAAAAATCACAAAATAACACTTACAGACTGGTCCTTGTATAATTTTGATAAAGATTTAATTTTTTGCTGGCATGAAAAGGATGATGATAATAAAAATCATTATTACTTTATGAATGTAAAACCTACAGGCGAATTTGAAATAGGTGAGAAAACAAAAGATTTATTTAATCAGGAACAGTTTGAAAAGATTGAAGAAATATTTGAATTAAACAACATGAAAGCTGAGCGCCATAATAAATATAATGAAAAATATAAAGGTTTGATTTTGAATGATAAAGATGAAACTAATATCATTCAAGATTCATCTTTCTTTATGATGCCAGAATGTTCATTGATAAGCCAGGATCTGAAAACTGGAAAAATTAGCAGAAGTAAAGATTCTTTGATTAAATATTTTGGTGGATGTCTGGACATTTATTTTAAGAATACAGGCGATTGTATTTTATATTCCAGCGGTCAGATTGGAAGCGGAATGAATACTACAATTGCAAAAGCAGCTCATGTTAGGAAAATTATTCCGTACAAAGGTGCGGCTTTGTTTTTCCAGAATTATCTTGAAACTATGAATGTAACTTTTATTCGAAATGGACAATTGACTGTAATGCCATTTCCGTTTAAGTATTTACGGGAATATTCAAAAATTTGTCTTAACTAAATTATTAAAGCATTTTTTATAGTTTGATTTTCAAGTAACATTTGATAACTGAATTGAGTTATTCGAAAATATTGATTAACTGCTTCCAACTATCCCAAATTATTGGACAGTTGACCTTGTGTTAGCGATGTAAAAGGCGCCGCAGGCGGCCACCGCAGGCGAAGCCGAGGAGGCTGGAGCGATAGCGGAACCTGGAACGTAGCGACCGCCGTGGCCGAAGGACACGGCGGGAACACCCGTATAATCTAAAACATTCTCATATTTACTCCCACTGCAAAACTTTAATAATATTTCATTTTTTTAGTGAAACTGTATTGTATAAAGCGGCACTTTTCTATATTATATCAGCATATATCATTATTATAAGAGTATGGTCGGCGGACTTTGGGACGGCGGCTAATCAAAGGTGAGGTATATGGCTAAAGGACGACCTTTAATCAACAAGGAACGCTGTAAGGGCTGTGGTCTTTGTATCCGCGTTTGCCCTAAGAAGATTCTTGAAATGTCTAAAGAAACCAATGGTCAGGGAGTTTCTTTCCCTGTTTGTATTGATGAGGCAAGCTGTATTGCCTGCAGTATGTGTGCAACTATGTGCCCGGACTGCGTAATTGAAATTGAGGCTGAATAATGGCAGAAAAAGTTTTGATGAAAGGAAACGAAGCAATTGCCGAGGCTGCGGTTCGTGCCGGCTGTCGTTTCTACTTTGCATATCCAATCACACCGCAGAATGAAATTCCGGCTTATATGGCAAAACGTCTTCCAGAGGTTGGGGGAACCTTCCTTCAAGCTGAAAGCGAGTTAGCCGCCATTAACATGGTAATGGGTGCCAGCGCTGCCGGATCGCGCTGTATGACTTCTTCTTCTTCTCCTGGAATCTCTTTGAAGCAGGAAGGAATATCTTATATCTCTGGAGCTCAGCTGCCTGCTGTTGTTGTAAACATGATGCGCGGTGGTCCTGGTCTTGGTAACATTTCCGGTGCTCAGGGTGACTACTTTCAGGCAACCCGCGGTGGTGGAAACGGTGACTACCATGTGGTAGTTATTGCTCCGGGTACTGTTCAGGAAATGGCTGACTGTACACTCAAGGCTTTTGAAATTGCCGACAAGTACCGTGTTATGTGTATGATTCTTGGTGACGGTTATCTTGGACAGATGTCTGAACCTTGTGTACTTCCTGAGTTCGTAAAAGAATTCCCTGCAAAGCCTTGGGCTCTTACAGGAAAAACTCCGGACCGCAAGCAGAACAAGATTATGTCGTTGAAGCTTTCTGGAATTGACGGTGAGTTGAACGCACACACAAAGGCTCTTTTTGAAAACTATCAGAAGATTCAGGACAATGAAACAATGTCTGAAACTTTTATGTGTGATGATGCTGATTACATTCTTACCGGCTACGGAACTTGTGCCCGTGTCTGCAAAAAGGCTGTAAAGATGCTCCGTGAGCAGGGAATTAAGGCCGGACTTTTCCGTCCGATTACTCTCTGGCCATTCCCAGCAAAAGAGCTTGAAGCTGCCTGCAAGAATGCCAAGAAGATTTTGACTGTAGAAATGTCTATGGGTCAGATGGTTCAGGACGTTAAGCTTAACTGCGGACGTAGCGTAAAGGATGTTGATTTCTATGGCGAGCCTGGTGGAATCATCCCTTCAGTTGATGCTGTTATTGAGAAGGTAAAGAGCTATGAGTAAGAAATATGAATTTCCAAAATCAATGAATGATGTTCCTACACACTACTGTGGTGGCTGTGGTCATGGAATCGTTCATAAATTGATTGCACAGGTTATTGATGAAATGAATATTCAGCAGGACGTACTTCTTGTTGCTCCTGTTGGTTGTGCAGTTTATGCCTATAACTATATTAATGTTGATTCCTGCGAGGCCGCTCATGGTCGTGCTCCTGCAGTTGCAACAGGTATGAAGCGCGTTCACCCGGATAAGCTTGTTATCAGCTATCAGGGGGATGGTGACTTGCTTGCTATCGGAACCGGTGAAACTGTTCACGCTGCAAACCGCGGTGAGAACATAACTGTAATCTTTATCAACAATGCAATTTACGGAATGACTGGTGGTCAGATGGCTCCAACTTCTCTTGTTGGTCAGGTTACAAAGACAACTCCTTTCGGACGTAATGCTGATGAAGTTGGCTATCCTATCCGTGCCTGCGAGCTTTTGAATACTCTTGTTGAACCAAAGTATATTGAGCGCTGTGCCGTTTACGATGTTCCTCACATCAACAAAACTAAGGCAGCCATTAAAAAGGCTTTGACATATCAGAAGGAAGGAAAGGGCTACAGCTTTGTTGAAGTTCTTTCTATGTGTCCTACAAACTGGGGTGTTGCTCCAACTGTTGCTGCAGACTGGGTAAAGGATCAGATGGAACCTTATTATCCTCTTGGAGTTTTCCGCGACGTTCCAGGCGGAGTGACACCGGAAGCCGCAACACCAAAAGCCGGCGTTGTTACAAAGTAAGGTAAGGGAGGTAAGCGAAAAATGACAACAGAAATTATTTTTGCGGGATTCGGTGGTCAGGGGGTTATCCTTGCTGGAAAAATCCTTACACTTGCCGGAATGAGTGAAGACAAATACGTTTCTCACATTCCTTCATACGGTGCTGAGATGCGCGGTGGTACTGCTAACTGTTCTGTAATCGTAAGTGATGAAGAAGTTGCTTCACCGGTTATCGAAAAGCCGGATGTAGTAGTTGCTCTCAACAAGCCTTCTATGACTAAGTTTGAAAAGTGGCTTAAGCCGGGCGGACTTTTGATTTACAATTCTTCTTTGATTGATATTGAACCAAGCCGCAAGGATATCCGTACACTTGCTTTGCCAGCAAATGATATGGCTGCAGAAACTAACAACGCCCGCGGTGCAAATATGGTTGTTCTTGGTTGTCTTGCAAAGGTTTGTCCTGGCATGATAAGCGGAGTTAAGCCTTTTGAGTACGCTCTTGATGAAGCAATCTCTGCCCGCAACAAAAAGTTCAATCCGATTAATATTGCTACAATCGAAGCAGCATACAACAAGGATTACGATATTAAAGGATAAAATATGAGTGAAAAAAATAAAATTGGTGCAAAGGTAAAACTGGTTCGCGAAAACCGCAAGCTTTCTATCGAAGATGTTTCTGAGCGCACAAACTTGTCTGCCGCTCAGATTCAGAGCATAGAGGACGGTTCGCTTGTTCCAAACCTCACACCGCTTATTAAGATTGCCCGTGTCCTTGGTGTTCGCCTCGGTACCTTTATGGACGATGATGAAAATCTGGGACCTGTAGTAACCCGTGCTCAGGACAAGAAGGAAGTAACCCGATTCAGTGACCGCGGAAACGCAGTTAATTCTGACCTGGACTTCTATACTCTGGCTCAGAACAAAGCCGGCCGCCACATGGATCCTTTCATAATTGATATCTTCCCAAGTTCAGAGGAAGAAATCAAAACTTCAACACACGAAGGCGAAGAGTTCATCTACGTTCTCGAAGGTGAAGTAGAAATCATCTATGGCAAGGACAAGTACGAGCTCAAGCAGGGCGATTCAATTTATTATGAATCGATTGTTGCGCACCACGTACATTCACATGGCGAGAGCAAAGCTAAGATTCTTGCGGTAGTTTATACTCCTGCATGATGGACGACAAAGAATATTACAGCCTGATGAACCGTTCCTCTTCCTGGGCGCTTCAGCAGGCTCTTAAAAAGAAAAACTCCACAAAAAAAACTCCGCCTGCGCAAAACGCCGTAGACGGAGTTAATTCATATTCTACACTCGAAGCCCGCCAGGGCAGGGCAGATGCTGAAATGCTGCTGGAAAAAAAATCCGACTAGACGGCATTTTCTTTTCTACTTGAAGCTGCCGTAATTATCCGCTGCCTGCTCAACAGTCATGTTTCCAATCATAACCTGCTGAACGGCGGTGCGCATCTGGGCAATTGCACTGTCAATAAGCCCCAGCTCTCCAAGATATATTGGGGTAGACTTACTCAGTTGGGCAAAAACTTCGTCAAAGGAATAATCTTTTGAAACAGTAATAAGACGCTTGATTTTTGCAAGATTGTTGAGTTCCTCTGTTCTTACAAGAAAACGCATGAATTCATCCGCCATATCAAGATTTTTAGAATTTTTGTTTACGGAAAATCCTACAGAAACATTGTTTACAAAATAACTGTTCTGATCCGTGGCCGGAAAAATGCGGAAGCTGTATTTAAAAGGATTATTTACAAAAGCCTGTGACTGAGCTTCCCTTTTTAAGGTTCCTGAAACTATGTCTGTATCACAGAGCATTATTGGAATGTTTCCTTCAAAAAAAGTCATGATTACTTCATTGTATTTATCTTTAAGGGTCCGGCACTGGTCAAGATCAATAAGTCCCTCTTCCATAAAGCTTTTTGCCCATTCCAGCGCTGGCTTTAAGTATTGTCCGGCCTCAGGGGTAAGCTGATTGAGCATTGCAACAGCATCAGGATTATTCTCAAGTGATTTACAGAAATAAGAATAAATCAGAGGAAGCCCCATAAAATTGTCAGCATAAACCATAATCGGACTTTTGTAACCGGCGGCTTTCAGCTTGTTGCAGCAATCTACAAGTTCTGTATAGCTTTCTGGAATTTTAAGCCCTTCTTTTTTGAAAATATTTTCGTTTACCATCATTCCGTAGGAGCCGGAAAGAACTGGAACCATGGGAGTTCTGTCGTCTGCCGTGTGCTCAATAAGCTCACTTCTGATTGTGGAAAGATTAAAGCCCAGGGCTTTTTCATCGGACATATCCTGTGCAGAGGCAAAAAGCTCCTTGTACTCTGGTCTGTCCAGCATCCATTGAAAGGTCATGTAAATATCGGGAGCAGATTCTCCTGCCAGTGCCGATTTTATTGTAGAATTGTAGCTGTCCAGAAATGAAAAGCTTAACTCAACATCCGGGTAAAACTCATTAAAGCGGTCAAACTCTGCTTCCAGAGCCTCAAAATTCTTGTAGTTTCCTGCAATGTTTATCTGGCACTTTGTGTCGGTGGCAAGGCGGGGCTTAAAGGCTTTTTCTGCGGCCGTTTTTTTAGTGCAGGAAAAAAAGAGACTGGTAAACAATGATAATGCTAAAATAGGAAGTGTTGTCTTTTTCATTTATTTATCCTTATAAAAATCAGGCTTGGACTCGTGTATTTTTTTGAGCTCTTTGATTACCTGCTTTATGTCAATTGGCTTTGCAATGTGACCGTTCATTCCGGCTTCAAGACATTCTGCCACGTTTTCGGAAAAGGCGTCGGCTGTCATTGCAATAATCGGGATTCCGGCAGCATAAGGATTTTCAAGCAGGCGAATCTGGCGGGTTGCATCCAGACCGTTCAGCTGAGGCATCTGAATATCCATAAATACAGCATCATACTGTGCAGGCCCTATGTCGCGGAGCTTTTCTACAGCAAGCTTTCCGTTTTCGGCACGTTCGCTTTTAATGCCGTACATCTCAAGCAGTGTATGAATGATTTCCCAGTTTACGTCCATATCTTCTGCAACAAGAACATTCATTCCTGCAAGCTCTGAATTATTTTCCTCCTGGTCAGCTGCATCTTTTTCTATTCCAAGAAGCTCCGAAATCTTTTTGTAAAGGGAAGAACGGAAGAGGGGCTTGCTTATAAAGCCGCTCACACCAGCATTTCTTGCATCATCTTCAATTTGAGTCCAGTCGTAGGCAGAAACAAGAAGAATGGGTATGTCTTTTCCTGCAATTTCGTGAATTTTTTTTGTAAGCTCAAGGCCTGAAATTCCAGGCATTTTCCAGTCTAGAATGATTACATCATAAAGCCTGCCTTTGTCTTTTTTTTCACTTATTTTAGCAAGGGCTGTATTTCCTGAATCTGCAAGCTCTGCCCTTGCTCCAAGTGCTGTAAGGGTATCGCTGGCAGTTTCAAGAAGAACTTGGTCATCATCAACCACAAGAACGTCGAGAGGCGGCAGGTTCATTTCTTCTTCCGTCCTGTCGCTTATGCTTATTTCCAGAGTTACAGTAAATGTTGTCCCTTTACCTTCCGTACTCTGACATTCAATTGTACCGCCCATAAGGTCTGCCATTCTTTTTGTGATGGCAAGCCCCAGTCCTGTTCCCTGAATTTTATTAATGCGGCTGTCGGTCTGGCGGGTAAAAGGCGAATACATTTCCTTCATATATTCTGCTGATATTCCAATTCCTGTATCTTCCACCTTATAAAAAAGCTTTATAAAGCCTGGCCTTTGACTTTCCTCTTCCCACATATCTACATAAACGCTGTTTCCTTCTGGCGTATATTTCAGGGCATTGGAAAGAATGTTTATGAAAATCTGATTGATTCTAAGCTGGTCGGCATAAAGATACTCATGCTTAATGTTTTTACTGCGGAAGCGGAAATCTATGTTTTTCTCGCGAACCATTGTCTGAGAAAGATTAACAAGATTTTCTGCTGAATCGACAATTGAAAATGTAACAGGCGAAAGATTAAGCTTGCCGCTTTCAACCTTAGATATGTCAAGAATATCATTGATAAGGGTTAAAAGATGATTGCTGGCAAGGCGGATTTTCTTGAGGTTGTCTGTAACGGAAAAGGGATCCCTTGCGTTTTTTTCTGCAATCGTCGTAAGGCCGATAATTGCATTCATAGGAGTACGGATATCGTGAGACATTGTGGAAAGAAAGTCTGTCTTGGCCTTGTTTGCAGATTCAGCTTCGGCCGCCGCAATTGTAAGCTTGACATTGAACCTCATAAAAACAATCAAATCAATTATCAGAAGCAGAAGTAGCCCGAAAGCAATTACGCTGATTAGAATCCAGTCTATCTTATTTTCTTCAAAATATTTTGTAGGGATATAAGAGATGATTGACCAGTCAGACGCAGAATTTACAGGCACGTGAACAATAAGGCAGTCTTCTCCCTTTGAATTTTTCATTTTAAAGCTTCCGACTGTATGAACCCTGCTTTTTAAGTCTTCAATCCTGCTGAAATCCGCAGGATTATAGGATTTATAAAATTCAAAAAAGTTGGAGTTTTTAAATGACTTTCCTTTTATGATATAGTTGCCGTCAGAATCAATCATGGAAATTTGTGCATTTTCAAAGCGTTCTGTAGGGAAAGACCATTTTCCGGAAATGTTTTCAAGGGGAACAACCCTCATCAAAAGGGCTTTTTTTAAGGAGCCGGCGGAATCTGTAAGATTAACTACATCACAGAATGCAATGGATTGAACTCCGTTCATAGGATTTGTATAAGAGCGGGTAACGTGCACGGCATCAAAATTATCTGTATACAAATATGTGCGGTGCTCCGGCTGCAGCTCTGAACTTATATTTTTCAGGGAAGAAAGAATATCTATATTCTGATAGGAAACCGTATTGTCGTCCGGGTTGTTGGCTCTGGCTCTGTTGGAAAGGCCTGTAAGGCTGTCCAGATAAATTACATGGGAAGAATTTGTCTTTACTACCTGAACCTGCTTTAAGTAGTCAATAGCTTCATTCATGGTAAGACGGTTTGGGCTTATGTATCTTGCCCAGGAATTACAAAGACGCTGCTCACCTTCAAGATAATAAGTCGTTACACGCTCAAGTCCAATGCTCATGTTTACAAAATTTTCAGTATTTGCCGCAGACTGAATTTTTCCCTGCTGCCTTACATAAAGGGAAACAAAAACCATTATAAAAAAAATAATCAGGATATTTGCTATGAATATTAGAACTTTTCTCATTATAACTCCAGCATGAAAGATTACCCCTTACAGTGCGAGAAGTTTTTTCTGCATCGTCATAATCTGACTGTAAAGACCTGTGCAGTCTGTATCGGTTTTTGAGCGAAGCATTTCTGTAAGCTGGCAGATTAAATCATAAAGGGGAGTAAGGCTCAAGTTTCCTATTTCGCCTTTAAGTGAATGGCAGAGTTCAAAAGCCCTGTCAAAATCCTTTGCTTCAAGGGCAGGGCCCAGCAGCTGAAAATTCTGATTGTTTAGTCCCATGTTTACCATTTTAAGGTAAAAGTCTTCCTTGTTCAGGCAGCGGGCCAGTCCTTCTTCTACATTTGCTCCGGCAGCTTTAAGGGATTCTACAGTCATCATTTTGCCTCTCCCTTGTCATTACCGGCATATTTTGAAAAATCCTCCGGCGGCAGGGGCTTAGAAAAATAATAGCCCTGAATTATGTCGCAGCCGGCTTCCTTCAATAGCCTGCATTCCTCCTCAGTTTCCACACCTTCTGCAATTACAGGAACTCCAAGAGTCTGGGCGATTTTCAATACCAGATTTACCAGCTCCATTTCCTTATTGCCCGGCTGGATATTTCGGATAAAGGCCTTGTCCATTTTAAGTGCGTCAATCGGCATGGATGTGAGCATGTTGAGGGAAGAGTAGCCAGAGCCAAAATCATCCATTTCTATTTTGTGGCCAAGGGAGCGGAGCTTTTCTACAACTTCAATAATGTGCTTTGAATCTGAAGTGTAAGCAGACTCTGTAATTTCCAGCATGTAGTCCTTTGCTTCCAGTCCATTTTCTTTTACAATCTTAGTTATAAAATCAGTCATATCAGGAGCGGCAATATCCACTCGGGAAACATTTACGGAAACAGGAATGGTCATGCCAAGCTCTTTTTTCCAGAGGGCAATCTGTTTTGCGGCTTCTTCCCAGACGTAGCGGTCAAGCTTGGTAACAAGGCCGTTTTCTTCAAAAAGAGGAATAAAAAGGTCCGGGCGGACAAAACCAAGCTCCGGGTGAATCCAGCGGACAAGGGCTTCTGCAGAGCATAGCCTTGGGGTGTCGCCTGTGATGTTGAACTTTGGCTGGTACTGAACCTTAAACTGCTTCTGTTCTATTGCGGCTTCAAAATCTTCCAGCAGGTGGGCATTAAAGACTTCCTGCTCTGCCATCTGGTTATCATAAATGCAGATTTCTTCTCCGGCCTTATTACGGATAGAATTGCAGGCCTGAATGGCATGATCAAAGCGGAGGAGAATCGGAAGTGACTTATCCGTATCCGTATAAACTCCAAGGCGCAGTCTTGTCTCCGAAGCCTTGAGCAGGGAAGAAAGCTTTTCGTTTATTTTTTCAATAAAGATTTTATAGTCATCAATATGAGGAATATAGGCAAAGAAGGTGTCTGCATCCTTGCGGCCTGCAATACCGCCGGTCTTTAAAAGCGTACTGCGGATTCCGTCTGCCATTGCCGAAAGTATCTGGTCTCCAAACATACGTCCTTTCAACTCATTTAAAAGATGAAAGCGGGTAAAGTTAATTACTACTGCATCCATTTTCTGCAAGGGATAACGCTGGTCAAACTGGGAAGCGTATTCAAAGAAAAAATCCTGGCTGTAGAGCAGGGTAAGCTTATCAAACTCCGTAGCATGAATGATTTTTGCATTCTCAAAAAGCTCAATGGAATGACGTACCCGGGCAAGAATAACCTCCGGCCTGTCATAAGGCTTTGTAAGGAAGTCTGCAGCCCCAAGTTTAAGGCTTTCAATTTCTGATGATTTTTCTGACGTAAGGACAATTACAGGAATTTCTGTAATCAGGCCTTCTTCATTCATAGCCTTTAAAAGTTCATTGCCGTCCATAACAGGCATAAGCAAGTCAAGCAACACCAGAGAAATTGAAATGCCCTCAGATTGTATTTTTTCTAAAGCTTCTTTTCCATTTTCTGCGTAAATAACTTTGTATTCAGACTGAATAATATTACCAAGAATTTCGCGGTTAATTGCTTCATCATCTACAATAAGAATAGTTCTTTCAAATAAATCTTCCATATATTACATTATATATCGATTCGGTTCAGTTTGCGATATTTTTTTTAATAATAAATCTTTTCAATAAAATTATTAATGTAAATAAAATTATTTGTTATTTTTACTTGTTTTTTCATACTTTTAGATTTAAAATAAAATTTATAATTGCTTATTGGAATTCAAGATATGAGAAACAAGAGATTTATTCAAATTTTTCTCAGCTTAACCATCCTTGCCTTTGTGCTTGTAATGTCAGGCTGTTCATCTGAAGCATTAAAAAAACGTAATAACAAAAATCAAAATAACAATGTATCTTCTCATAATACTCACTCGCAAGACGGTTTTAATGATTCAAGTGTTATAAAAGAAAAAGTCCTTGATGTTTATAACCCTAAAAATCGTGAATATAATTTTTATTTTACCTATAAAATAGTCCATGCCTGGTGGGATGCCGTAGCTCTTGGCATGGAAGATGCAGTCCGCCAGTACGAAGAAAAGGGAATTAATATAACCTATGACTACCGGGCTCCGGATGCAATGTCAGCCTACGATCAGGTTCAGCGAATCAAAAAAGCAGCAGCCCTCAATGAATATGATGTAATTGGTGTTGATGTTGCAGATATAGATATTGTTACCCCGGTTATAAATCAGATTATTTCTGAGGGACATAAGGTTATGACTTTTTCAAGCTCTGATTCCGGAAAGGAAAATGGTTGTAACAGAATTGCTTATGTAGGAAATACTCATAACTATAAAGACGGACAGGACCTTGCAGAAGCTCTTTGTTCTTATTTGAAATATAATGGCCAGGTTGCAATGCTCGTTGGTAATGTGGGGGCTCCTTGTCATGAAGAGCGTGCAAGTGGAGCAAAAACCGTTTTTGATAAATATGAAGGAATAAATCTTATTGATGTAAAATATGATGAAGACAGCGATGTAAATGCCTATAATCTTACAAAAGAATTTCTGGAAAAATATCCGGACCTGGATGGAATCATCTGCTGCAATATGAGTAATCCGGTAGGGGCAGGACGAGCTGTTGAGGAAGCGGGAAAAGCAGGCAAGGTAATTATTGTTGGAATGGACCATGATGAGCGGGCAATAAAATATCTTCGCGATGGAATTATTTATGCCCTTGCAATTCAAGACTGTTATTCAATAGGTTTTGATACAATTACCACTGCAGTAAAAATTGCTGATGGTGTAAGCCCGGGAACTTTATATCCTGAAAAAACAGAAGAAATAACAACTGTATTTTATCAAAAGGATGCGGCTCTTCTGCTACATTCACTTTATGGTGTAATGGAATAGGAGAGGCAGCTATGAAAAAACTTACTAAACGTATTATTCATATATTTACAGCTTCAAGTTTGACAATAATGACAATTCTTTTATTAATTATGTCATTAAAAACTGCAGATACTACACAAGAAGTTACAGATAAAGCAATTGATAAGATTAGTCATTTTTATATAGAAGAAATTGCAAAAAGCCGCACTTCTCTCATTTCTAACGAACTTGATAAAAAATATAAGTATGTAAATAATGCACTTGATGTTATCAGCCAAAAGGACCTGGAATCCCCTAAAGCGCTTAGAAGTTTTCTTGGTAAAATGCGTAAGCTTTATAACATGGACACCTTTGCCCTCGTTGATGAAAATGGACTTGTTTATACATCGCACTCAACCTGTTCCGGTAAAACCAGATATCCTTTCCTTGCTAAAGCAATTACAGAACCAATTTATTCTACAGTTTTAAATTATGGTGGCGACAAACAGCTTTTTCTTGCAGTTCCGGTTTCAGGAATTTATTTTAATAATTCAAAAATCACAGCCTGTTTTGTCGAAATTGATATTAATCAGATGATGAGGTCTATGGCCTATCGTTATGAAAATATGGAAACCTACTTTAATCTCTATTATAAAAATGGAGAAAGTCTTACAAATACGGATTTTGGAAAGCTGCCTGCAGGTTTAAATCTTCTTTCAGCAATTTCTGAGAGCGAAAAGGATTCCAAAAAAATAAGAAAAGTTGTAAATGATTTTTCTTCAGGTGGCTCAGGTTTAATAGAAGTTAATTATGATAACGAAAAGGCTCATCTCTTTTATATTCCTGTAAAAAACACTGGCTGGATTATGACAATTCTTGTTTACGAAACTGTTATTAATGAGCTGGTAAGTACAAGTATTGCTTCTCTTATGCATCAAACAAGAATTCATATTTTCTTTACCTTTGCTTTAATTGTATTGCTTTTTATCGGATTAATTTTGATTATCCGAAATGCTTCTCATTTTAAGCTTGAGCAGGAAAAGATAATCAGTCAAAGAACTCAGCAGGCCTATGAGAAACTTAATAAAGAAACAAATGCAATGCAGATTATTCACTCGGTTCTGGATTCAGGACCTTGGACAATTGAATTTGATGAAAATGGTAATATTATAAAATGCAACTGGTCGGATACTTTCCGTAAATTACTTGGTTTTAAATCTGAAAAGGAGTTTCCGAATACGCTTGAGGCTTGGTCTGACAGACTTCACAGGGATGATAAAAATTCAGTACTCAAAGCCTTCTGGGATACTGTAAATGATACAAGCGGCCAGACAGTTTATGATGTTGAATATCGTCTTTTGACAAAAAATGATGGCTGGAAATGGTATCATGCGGCGGGAAATATTATTCGTAATGCAGATGGTAAGCCACAAACTTATGTTGGACTCTTTACCGATATTGATGAAAATAAAAAAAACGAAATCAACCTCATGGAGCAGTTTAATATCGTAAATGCTTTAAGCCGTGACTTTGCAAATATTCTGACAATTAATCTTACAACAAGAACTATAAAACCTATTAAGCTTGGCGGTTATATTCCTGAATCCTTTATGGAAAATTATTCTGCAGATTCTTCTTACGATACCTTCTTTACAGAATATATTGAACATCGTGTTTATACAGAAGACAAAGCCTTTATGAATGAAGCAATTGCCCTTGATACAATTATACAAAAGCTGAATGAATCGGATGAATATTCATCAAGTTATCGTATTGAAGAAAACGGAGAACTACATTTTTATGAATTCAAATATATGAAATTGAATTCAGATACGATTATTGTCGGTATTATGAATATTGATAAAATCGTAAATGATGCAAAGGAAAAGCAAAAGCTTATTGTACTTTCTGAGACCGACCAGATGACCGGACTTTTGAACCGAATGAGCGGAGAATTAAAGGTGGAAGAAAGCCTTAAGAATGGAAAGGGTGGATTATTCATACTTCTTGATATTGACCATTTTAAGAGCTTTAACGATACTTATGGTCATGATGTAGGCGATAAAGTTATTATAAGTGTTGCTAACTGCCTAAAGTCTGCCTTCCGTGAACATGATATTGTATTCCGTCTAGGGGGAGATGAATTTTCTGCCTATGCAGCTGAAGTTCATGATAAAAAGATTGCAAACTCAATTATTAACCGCTTTATAGAAAATCTTAAGACTATTGTTATTCCAGAGCTCGAAGATAAAGCTGTAACAGCAAGTATTGGTGCTATAATTATTCCTCAGGGAGAAACTGCTGATTTTGGAGATAACTATAAGCTTATTGATAAAGGTGTTTACGAGAGTAAAAAGGTAACTGGTTCACACGTTACCTTTATATAAACTATTTTGTGTTATAGGCAATTGCGCCATCCCAGTTCTCCGGCGGACGGACAATAAAATTATCACAGCGTTCTACCATGAGGGCAGCGGCTTTATCGTTTTCACATTCATCAAGGGCTTTCTGATAATATTCTCTTGCAAGATTCCAGACACCTTTCTGGTAGAGTGCAAAAGCCTTATCATAATATTCACGATATTTTTTACTGAAATCTTCAAGACTTTTATCTACTGCATATATTGGAACCGGATGTTCTTTTCCTTTTACCTTTACATTATCAAGGTGGCGGTAAACGTATTCATCAGTCTTAATATCATCTTTTACAGCCTGACTTACAAGAATCATCGTTCCGTAAGTTTTTGTTAGTCCTTCCAAACGGCTTGCAAGGTTTACATTATCTCCGATTACAGAATAGTCGGTTTTATCTGCCGAACCTATAGAACCTACAATTACATCGCCGTAATGGATGCCGATTCCAACATTAAATTTCATTCCCGGAGGAAGAATTAAATCATCAAGTTCTATTGTTTCTACCGCATCCCGCATTTCCTGAGCAGCGGCTACCGCACGCCGGCAGTTATCCTCGTAGCTTACAGGAGCACCAAACAGGGCCATAATTGCATCGCCCATAAACTTGTCTACAGTACCGCCATATTTTTTTATTATTGTACACATGGCAGTAAAATACTTGTTTAAAAAGGCGACTACAGTTTCCGGTTTATTACATTCACTTATGTTTGTAAAAGAACGAATGTCGCAGAACATAATTGCAACATCTCTTTTTTCGCCGACGCCAACCTTTGCTTCTGTTTCTGCACCATCAACAAGCTCGTCAATAATCTGTTCCGGAACAAAACGACTGAAGGCCTTACGTATATTTCTTTCGAACTTCATTTTTCCCTGCATTCTTATGGTACTTTCCATAATGCGGGTAACTTCGTTTACGGCAAAAGTAAAAAGGTCTATCTGTTTAGTGGTAAAAGCGCCTTCCCGTACAATGTGAACTGTTCCGTAAAGATTGTCAAATTCATTTTTAAGAGTGAAGGTCTGATAAGCAGAAAGAGGTAATTCTTCACTATGAAATTCTTCCAGAGGTAAAGTTGCTTCAAGTTTTTGAGGAATAACATTTATCATATTCTGATTAGGGAAAAGATTTTCAAAGTCTGTCATACAGACACGGAGAAAATCTGAAGTTTCTTCTTCTGTAAAATTGTTTCCGCAAATATAAAAACTTTCCAGACCGTCTTCCGTTTTTACAAAAATAGAAGCCGCAGGCAGTTCTCCAACTTCTGCAAGCAGGCTGAGGAAAGATCTTGCAATTTCAGGAAGAGAATCTATTCTGTCTATCATTGAATATATTTTTTCAAGAATTCCGGTTTTTACAATATCATTTTTTTCAGGTCGTGAAAGTTCGCCTTCTTTTTTTGCAAGAAGATTTTCCAGATCTGAAATAATTGTGTTCTGATCAAAGGTAAAAAATAAATCTGCACCACAATTAATTTTAAACTCATCATGAAAAAGAAAATCGCTTGTTGCAAAAATACCAACAGATATTGATTTAAAACGGGCAACTGATTTTATAAAACGAACAAGCTCAATGCAGGAAGGATTCATATTTCTAGCGTTAATTAAAACAGCATCCGGTAAAAGATTATACAAAGCAACAAGGAACTTAATACCGTTTCTTTCAAATGAAAGTTCCAGATCTGACTGACGGGTGAGTTCTCTGAAAATGGACTGAATTGTAACTGAAGGTTCAAGCACTATAATTCGTTTACTCATTTAAAAGCTCCTTGATTTTTTGAATAAGAATATCTCGCTTAAAATCTGATTTAGAGATATAAATATCTGCCTTTGGAATCGGGGAGTTTGAAAGAGCTATTACAGGCACCTTTTTGTAATTTTCGAGACGACGTACGTTGTCCAGAAAAATCTCTCCATTCATTCTAGGCATTTTATCATCGCATATAATCAAATCAAACTGGTTTCCTTTAATTTTGTCCATTGCATCAATTCCATCAAAGGCTTCTTCTACATAAAAACCATAGCCCTTTAAAATTGTGTGTTCAATAAGACGGGTTGTTTCTGAATCATCAACTACAAGAGCATGATTAATATGCTTTCTGGTTGAAGCTTCAAATTTTTTGACATCGTATCCCCGCATTGAACGGAATTTTTTAATAATCATTGGTAAATACAAAATTGGAATCATGTCGTATTTTTCATCAAAGGCCAGGCCTTTTAAAATTGGAAAATACTTAAAACTGCGGGGCATAGGCATTTTTATTACAGAAACGAACTTCTGCATTTCATCTACAATAATTCCAACCTTTTGAGACTGAAAGTTTACAAGCAGAATGGTATCCATAACTGGAAGTTCTGTAACTGGAGTTCCTGGCAAAAGGGAAGAAAGAGAGTAGACCGGAATTTCTTCACGGTTCTTTTCGTTACCCATTTCGTTTTCCTGAATATAAACCACAAATTTCTGATTTTGTTTTTCTACATAATTTGAAGGACTTTCCGAAATAACATCTATTACAAATTCAGAAGGAATCATGTATTTGCGGTTATTTGCAAATACAAAGAAGCCATGGAAATCCTGATGCTTTTCAATAAAGGAATCTTCATGAACAAAAGATAATATCTGTTCATGAGAAAGAAGAAGATTTGTCTGAAGGTTCTGGGCGTCTGCGGCAAGCTGCTTTGATGTGTCGCGTATAAGTTTTTTATTGTCTTCGAAAATTGCTTCTTTAAGTGTTTCTATCTGATTAATAATTATATAGGAACGGGCAATCATTTCCTGATGCTGGTTTACCAGTTCTGAAATTTTTGAAGATTCGAGAGTTATTTTTTCAGGAACCTTTTCTTTTTCTTTTCTTCTTGCTTCGGCTTCACGGTCTTCATCTTCCATCTGCTGCTGCAATAAGAGGGTCTGTTCATGACTGCCTGCTGCCAGGCTCATTGCATTAAACAATTCACCGGCAACAGCCTTGTCCAGATACAAAAGATAAGGTTTTACATTTTCTGCAAAGAGCTCTTCCATTCGGCCATCTTCAATCATATCGCACATTTCAGAAAGCTTATCTGCAGTTTCATTAATCAAAAAATAAAGGTTATCTGAAAAAACAGCTTTACCGTCTATAATCGCTTTATATAAATCTTCTGTTGCTTTATAAAGTCTGTATACCGGAGTAAAGCCAAGAAGCAGGGAAGAGTCTCGGGTAATACTTAATACACGTAGAATTTCCTGAGTCATTTCCGGCTGTGTTTTAAGTGTATGAGCCAGCCATCTTGTTTCTGCAAGATAATTTTTTATTACGTTGCCATTTTCAGAAGTGATAGGAAGCTCATTTACTATCTTAGTTAATTCCTGCTCGTTATTCTGATTCTGGCTATTTGAGAATTCCTGATTTATATTGTTTTCATTTGAAATCTTTGAAATTATACCCAACTCTCTCATCCCTTTTTATGAAAATAAAACACATTACCTTCAGAGCATTTTTCAACACCCTTAGGCAGAATTGTATAATCAATTGTAGCTATCTCATTCATTGAAAGAAAAATATATCCGCCCGGAGCCAGAGAAAAATCTACAATTTTTTGCAAAATGCTTCTTCTCATTTCTACCGTAAAATAAACAAATACATTTCTTATAAAAACTATGTGTATGTTTCTTGGAAAGATTGAATCTGCTTTTGTAAGATTCATCTGTCTTCTGTCTATTTTAGAAGTAATTTCCGGCGGAAGGTTTACTTCTTTATCCTGATTCATATATGGTGTAAGAAGATAATGAAACTTTGCACCATCAACTGCTTTTACAGAATTTGATTTATATTTTCCTTCAGCACCTTTCTGGAGTACTGTAGTATTAATGTCTGTTGCTAAGCATTCAGTTTTTATTCCAAGAGAAAGAGCAAGCAGATAGAGTGAATAAATTTCTTCTCCGCTAGAAGCTGCTGCACTCCAGATTCTTACAGGATTTAATCCAAGACTTGAATGAAGTTCCGGTAAAACTTTATTCTTTAAGAAATTAAACTGTGATTCTTCACGGAAAAAATATGTTTCATTTACAGTAGCATGGTTTAAAAGAATGTCCATTTCTGCTTTGTTGAGACATACATAATTATAATAATCAAGTCCGTTAAGTTTGATTTCTTTTTTGCGCTTGTCAATAAAATTTTTTATTCCGCTTTTGTGGCTTTCCCTGGGGATTATACCAGTCTGCTTTGTAATAAGCGAAATAATATCTGTAAACTCTTTATCTTCCATAAACTCGCCCTTAAATTTTTATCTGGTCATTTTAACCACGGCTCTGGCAATGCAGTCTCGGGGTAAGACACGGCTCGCGGCCTTCATTTCAATTGCGGCCTGGGGCATTCCAAAAACCGTACAGGTGGATTCATCTTCACAAATTGTAAAACCACCTGCTTTAATTATTTCTTTGCAGCCTTCGGCTCCGTCCTGGCCCATTCCTGTAAGCAGCAGGGCAATACAGGTATTTTTATAAATCCTTGCTGCTGAACGGAAAAGCTTATTAACTGCAGGTCGCAAAAAGCGCTCTGGCGGTTCATCAGAAAGTTTTAATACAGGCAGGTCATTTTTTACATAGTCTATTACAAGATGTTTATCTGCAGGAGCCATATAAACATGTCCTTTTTTTGCTATTTCTCCGTCGCGGGCAAGGCTCATGGGAATGTTTGGACAAACCTGATTAAACCATCTCACCATTTTTTCATCTGCACCAATATCGATATGCTGGGTATATAAAACAGGAAGGGGAAAGTTATTGCCAAGTCCTGCAAGAACTTCCTGAACTGCTGTAGGGCCACCTGTGGAAGCTCCAATACAAAGAACTTTAAAGGAAGTTCTTTCGCCCAGCAGAGAATCAATATCTGTATCTGATTCAACTTTTCTTTCTGAACGATTTACATGAGAACTAAGACCTTCGCTTTTTGCTTTATCAACAGCTTTTCTTACTTTAATTGTAAAGTCCCGGAATACTATTTCATCAAAAGACTGAAGGGAAGGCTTCTTTTCAAAAGCAGCACCCGTTGCAAGAACATCTGTTTTTATTGAAGGGTCTTCCGAATAGATTAAAACCGGAATTCCAAGTTCTCCTATTAAAAGCTTTGCGGCTTCTATACCGTCCATTTCCGGCATATTGTAATCGCTAACGACAACATCAACATTATGATCCCGGCAGAAATCTACAGCCTTACGTCCATTTGAAACCGAAGCGGCAATTTCAAAATTATTGCGTACAAATGCTTTTTCAAAGAGTCCTCTTGTAATTGCAGAATCATCAACTATGAGAACCTTCAGCAAATCGCTCATAATTCTTCCTCCCTCAAATCCTGACACAGAGTTGTTTCAATAGCATCAATATCAAAAAATGGAATTATGCGTGATTTATATTTAATTCCTTCATTTGTAATATCTTCTTCTTCCGGCTCAAAGAACAATTCAATGCCTGAGATGTGAAGGGCAAACTGATCATCGTCCCGGCGAAAGACAAGAACTGTTGGCTCAGAAATTTCACTGTTTTCTTCTTTTTCAATTTTGAGAAGATTAACAACAGTGTAGGGCAGACCACGGCAATTCACCATTCCTTCTATATAGTCCGGTACAAAAGGAAGAGGGTGAATTTTTGCCGAATGCATGATTTCCTGAACATTTGTGTTCTTTATTGCATAGAGGCGTTTATGAATTGTAAATATCAGGTAAGAATCATTCGCTTCTGCTTGCATTGTTCAAGTCCTCAGAAATCTTGCGAACATTTTCCGATGCAAGGGAAATGTTATCCGTAGCTACAGTAAAGTTTTCAACACCGGCAGAAATCTCCTTGAGGGCAATGAGAATCTGTTCACTTGCGCTTGCCTGCTGGCGGATTATTTCTGCAATACCATCGGCACTTGTTGCGGTAATTTCTGCAGAGCTTCGGATATTTGCGAACTTTGCTTCGAGACCACGGGCATTTTCATAACCGGCATTAATCTTTTCTGTACCACTTTCGGAAGCAAGAATAAGCGAGTCAGAAGAATGCTGAATCTCATTAATCTTTTCCTTAATTTCACGGGTACCGTCAATAATACCATCTGAAAGGCGGCGGATTTCATTAGCAACAATACGGAAGGACTTACCGGCTTCTCCGGCAGTAGAAGCTTCCAGTTCGGCATTGAAAGCAATAATCTTAGCCTGGTCTGCAACGTTGTTGATAAGCGTTACAATATCCCAGATGCTTTCTATTTTTTCACTGAGGATTTTGATTCCATCAATTGTCTGCTGGTTAGCATCAAATATTTCGTGGAGCTGGGCAACGTTCTGTTCAATCTGAGCAACACCTTCTGTTACGTCCGAAGAAGTCTGATTTGCAATGCTTGAAACGTCTTTAATTTTAGTAGAGATGTTTTCAGAAAGAACGTTGGAGTCTTCCATTGTCGCAACAATTTCTTTTACGGCAGCAGAAGAGTCCTGACTGGTAGCTGCAGTTTCCTTTGTGGCGACAACAAGATTCTGGGCTTCTTCGAAAAGTCGTTCACCAAGCTTTCGTTCTTTTATCTGAACTTCTTTTTCATGTTCCTGAGATTTTTTTAATCTTGTTACAAAATCCTGGAATTTTGCTATAATAATAACAAATGTAGAAATGATTATAACGATTACAATGAAAACTATGAGGATTATATCTATACCCTCTGCGCGACCGGAATTGTCTGGTGAAACAGCAATAAGGTACCAGCCGTAGCTTGGAAGATAGCGGATAATTCCACGTTCCAGAGGGCTTACTTCGAACTCAATAAGATTGCCGCTTGCTCCGCCTTCCTTTGCCTTCTTCATCAGATTTTCAAAATTCAGATTTTCGTAAAAACTATCAATATGTTTTTTGTCTACAAGAATCTGTTTATCTTTAGCACCAGTAATTTCTTTTGAATCATTAAAGAAGTACATATCAATAGTGTCGCTCAGACTTTCATAACACTTATTGATAAAGCCATCCAGCTCAATACCAGTTCCACATATTCCAATTGGCTTCATTTTTGAATTGCGGATAACTGCATTAAGCCAGAGACAGGTCATGTCAAGGTCGGCATTATAATTGATGTTGAAGTTATATACATCGGTTTCATACAGAGTCATCTTATACCAGTAGTCTGCAGGATTATCTGGATTTATAGTATAAGAATATTCCATTGCGTTATAGAAATCTTTATCAGCATCGTTAGCCCAAAAGATAATGTGAGAAGAAAAGGCGTCTCTAAAACTTTCGAATTCCTCCCATGCATGTTTGCGAAGTCTTTCGTCTTCAATATCTTCAAAGAATTCAATTACACTTGGGGAAGTTGCAAGCTTTTTCGTAAGTGCAATTTCCGGCTGTAAATAATCTTCCATCAAAATTCCCTTCTGGGAAATTTCCTCTCTCAATTTCTGAGAAACTCTCTGCTCTGCCTGTTGTTTCGCAACCATTCCATAAGCAATTACTGCAATTACTATTACCAGGTTGATAACTACGAAACAGATAACATTAGATTTTTTGAAAAATTTCTTATGTTTCATAAAGTTAATTATCTCACAAGTTAACCAAAAATCAAGTTAAAATCACTTTACAAAGGGAGGGTATGAGAGGGGTAAGGGTAGGATAGAGCCTAATAAAATATTTAATTATACTTAAATATTTTATTATAATTAAATTTTTCTCTTGAATAAGAAGCCTGTTTTCTATATTATAAAGGTGGAGTATTACATGATTGAATTAACATTAAGCCAGCTTTTAAGAGAAAAAACTAAGGCTAACCCAAGCCACGAATTTATGGTGTACGCAGACCGTGACCTTCGCTTTACTTACGCTCAGTTTGATAAACGAGTAGACGACCTTGCCTGCGGACTATATGCAATTGGCGTACGAAAGGGAGACAACGTTGGTATCTGGGCAACTAATGTACCGGACTGGCTTACATATATGTTTGCATGTGCCCGTCTTGGCGCAGTAGGTGTAACTGTAAATACATCTTATAAACTCCACGAACTTGAATATCTTGTTAAGCAGTCTGATTTAACAACACTCTGTCTTACAGATGGTGTAAAAGATTCTAACTATGTTCAGATGATTAAGGAACTTGTTCCTGAGCTTGATGAATATGAGCGCGGCTGTCTTAAGTCTGCACGCTTCCCATGCCTCAAAAATGTTGTGTTTATGGGTCCGGAAAAATACCGCGGACTTTATTCTACACCAGAACTTCTTCTTCTCGGTCAGCATGTTGATATCGAAATTATCCATAAAATAGAAAGCGAAGTTACACCTGAAGATGTTGTAAACATGCAGTATACTTCTGGAACTACAGGCTTCCCAAAGGGTGTTATGCTTACCAGCCGCAATATTATTAATGATGGTTTTATTATCGGCGAGCGTATGCGTTATACAGAAAATGATAAGCTCTGTCTCCTGGTACCTCTTTTCCACTGTTTTGGAATTGTACTTGGTGTAATGGCAGTTTTAACTCATGGTGGTACTCACGTACTTCTCGAAAGCTTTGATCCTCTTGTAGCCCTTGCTTCAATTCAGAAAGAGAAGTGCACTTCGCTTTACGGCGTTCCAACAATGTTCATTGCAGAGCTTAATCATCCTATGTTCAGCATGTTTGATTTGTCTTCACTCCGTACAGGAATTATGGCTGGTTCCGGAGTTCCAGTTGAACTGATGAAGACTGTAATTGAAAAAATGCATATGCCGGAAATTACATCTGTTTACGGCCTTACAGAATCCAGCCCTGGAATGACTCAGAGCCACTGGAATGATTCTGTTGAAGTAAAAGCCACAACTGTAGGCGATGCCTTTGAAGGAATTGATGTAAAGGTTCTTGATCCGGAAACAGGAAAAGAATGTCCGGTTGGAGTGCAGGGTGAAATGTGCTGTAAGGGCTGGAACGTAATGAAGGGCTACTATAAGATGCCGGAAGCTACTGCAGAAACAATTGATAAAAACGGCTACCTGCATTCCGGTGACCTTGGTGTAAAAGACGAAAACGGAAATTACCGCATTACCGGACGTATCAAAGATATGATTATCCGTGGTGGTGAAAATATTTACCCTCGCGAAATTGAAGAGTTCCTTATTCAGATGCCTGAAATTAAAGACATTCAGGTTGCAGCTGTTAAGAGTGAACGTTACGGCGAAATCACAGGTGCTTTCATAATTCTGCACGAAGGTAAAAAACTTACTGAACAGGATGTAATTGAATTCTGCCGTGACAAGCTTTCAAAGTTTAAGTGGCCTCAGCTTGTTATGTTCATGGATGAATTCCCTATGACAGGTTCCGGAAAAATTCAGAAATTTAAGCTTACAGAAATTGGAACAAAATACCGCAGAGAAGTGTTGAAAGTCGAAGATTAATGAGTTACTATATATATTATATATGAATTCATTTATTCTTTTTGATTTTGACGGCACTATTGCAGATACAATTTCTGCAGGTCTTGAAATAATTAACTCACATGCAGAAAAATACGGCTATAAAAGGCTTGATGGTGATATTAATACTCATTTTTCTGCCTTGCAGTTAGTAAAACTTGCAGAAGTAAAATTATGGAAGCTTCCATATCTTATTTATCAGTTGAAAAAGAAGCTTTCAGAAAGATCTGATGAATTAAAAGTTCTGCCGGAAGCACCTGCATTAATCAAAAAGTTAAGTGAAGAAGGTTACGAACTTGGTATTCTTACATCTAATTCCTTAAAAACCGTAAAATCTTTTCTAAAAAAATACCAACTCGATTCTTTCTTCTCATTTTTAAGAACAGATGTTTCTTTATTCGGTAAAAGGAAAGCTCTGGCAAAAGCTAAAAAAGTTATTAACAAAAAAATCGTTTATATTGGTGATGAACTGCGCGATATAGAAGCCTGCAGAAAAAATGATATTCCTATCGTTTCAGTTCCATGGGGACTTAATTCTTATGAGTCTCTGGAAGAACATAACCCTGGCTTAGTGGCAAAAACTGCAGACGAAGCTTATAATCTCCTGATTAATTTGTAGCAATTTTTCTTTTTTATTATAGACAGGAATTTGCATATTATAACATTTAATTATACTAAAGTTTTTTAATATTTTTTAATTTTTCTATTGATTATTAAATCGAAGTTTTGTATTATAGAATTGTCGAGGTAAGCCCGACGATGACAGGCCCTGTCATTTCCGGACTAAGTTCGGAAATCTATTAAATGAGGTGCAATATGAACGAGGAGATTAAGGCAGTAGCAGACCGTTTAATCGGTCTGCGTGAAATTATGGATGTTTCAGTTGAAGAAGCAGCGGGGGTCTGTGGAATCTCTATTGAACAGTATAAGAAATATGAAACCGGTACGGTTGATATTCCTGTGGGAATCCTTCAGTCAATGTCAAAAAAATACGGCATTGACCTTGGAACTCTTATTTCCGGAAAGGAACCTCACATGCATTCTTATTGTCTTACTAAAAAAGACAAAGGACTTTCGGTAGACCGACGTAGTGACTATAAATATCAGGCTCTTGCAGCCGGCTTTCAGAATCGCAAGGCTGATCCATTTATCGTAACTATTACTCCGGAAGAAACCCGTGAAATTCATTTCAACGCACATCCAGGTCATGAGTTTGAATATATGATTGAAGGCTCAATGAAGCTGGTTGTAGACGGAAAGGAAATGACTTTGGAAGAAGGTGATTCTGTATACTTTGACGCAACTAAGCAGCACGGAATGCAGGCACTTAATAACCAGAAAGCCAAGTTTTTGGCAATAATTATATAGATTGCCACGTCGCTTCGCTCCTCGCAATGACGGTAACTACGTCATTGCGAGCGAAGCGAAGCAATCCATTTTTAAGGAACAAATATGTTGGAAGATTTTCTAGAAAGAACTGAGTTTAAAGATTATAAAGATTTTTTTGAGAATTATAAAATTAAGGTACCGGCAAACTTCAACTTTGGTTACGACGTAGTTGATGTTCTTGCCCAGCGCACACCGGATGCCAAGGCCTTTGTATGGTGCAACGATAACGGCGAAGAACTTGTTATGACCTTTGGCCAGCTTAAAGAACGCACTGATAAAGCAGCCGCTTATTTCCGCAGCATTGGAATTAAACGCGGCGACTTTGTTATGCTGATTCTCCAGCGCCGCTATGAGTTCTGGCTTTCTATTGTTGCTCTTCACAAAATTGGTGCGGCAGTTATTCCTGCAACTCATATGCTTACAAAAGAAGATATAGTATTCCGTTGTAACGCTGCTTATATTAAGGCTGTAGTGGCAGTTGACCACCGCGAACTCTTTACTTACATTGAAGAAGCTCAGAAGGAATGTCCTTCACTTACCACTCTTGTTGCTGTTCCTCCTTTTGGAATTGATAAGGGAATGAGCGACGAGTTCAAGGCAAAGCATCCTGGCTGGCTGGACTTTACAGAAGGTTATCTCAACGTGAGCGAAGCTGCTCTTAAAGATTTCCACGCCCTCAAACGCGAAGACATCAGCAAGAATGACGATATTCTTCTTGCATACTTTACTTCAGGAACTACAAGCCATCCAAAGTTAGTTTCACATAACTACCTTTATCCACTTGGACACATTGTTACCGCAAGCTACTGGCAGCAGGTTCAGAAAGGCGGGCTCCATCTTACTGTAGCTGATACCGGCTGGGGTAAGGCCGTGTGGGGTAAACTCTATGGTCAGTGGATTGCAGAGTGTTGTGTATTTATCTATGACTATCATGATAAGTTTAAGCCAATTGATTTGATTAAACAGATTGAAAAGCATCACATTACATCATTCTGTGCGCCACCAACAATCTACCGCTTCCTTATTCAGGAAGATTTGAGCAAATATGATTTCTCATCTTGTCTACATTGGTCGACAGCCGGTGAGCCTTTGAGTGAAGAAGTTTTCAACAAATGGAAGGAAATCACAGGAAAAGAGATTCGCGAAGGTTTTGGTCAGACTGAGACTACCTTGTCTCTCTTTAACTATGGCAACGAACGCATTAAGCCGGGCAGTCTTGGAAAGCCTGCTCCATATTACAACGTTACTTTGATTGACGAAGAAGGCAACGAAGTAGAAGACGGTGAGGTTGGCGAAATCGTAGTTGATATGAAAAACGGAAACTTCCCGGGCCTCTTCATGGAATACTTTGGCGATCCTGTAAAAACAAAGTCTGTAATGCACGACGGCTATTATCACACATCTGATAACGCCTGGCGTGATGAAGACGGCTACTTCTGGTTTACAGGACGTAATGACGACGTAATCAAATGTTCCGGTTACCGCATTGGTACCTTCGAAGTTGAATCAGTTCTTATGCAGCACCCTGCAGTTGTAGAATGTGCCGTAACTGCCGCACCGGACCCTGTACGTGGTCAGGTTGTAAAGGCAACTATCGTTCTTGCTAAGGGCTATGAAGCTAGCGACGAGCTTGTAAAAGACATTCAGAACTTTGTAAAGAAAACAACTGCGCCATATAAATACCCGAGAATTGTCGAGTTCAGAGACAGTCTGCCTAAGACAATTTCTGGTAAGATTATGAGAAAAGACATTAAGTGATTTCGATACGCCCTCCGGGCTACTCAATCACCGGTGGTTGAGTGCCCACGAAGTGGGTGTATCGAAACCACATTTTACAAGAGACTCGCAATATCCTTTACAGATTCCGACGCAGTAGAAACACTTGTAATATTCTGTGAGAAGCTTTCAATGCCCTTTGCAATTTCCTGCAGGGCGACGAAAATCTGCTCGCTGGCACCTGTAAGCTGTTCAACATTAGTCAGAATCTGATTAGAGCTGTCTGCAGTTGTCTGAGATGACTGCATGATGCTCTCAAATTCCTTTTCCAGAGATTTAGCACTTTCACAGCCATTATCAATCTGTGCAGTTCCTTTTTCACTATCCTGAATAAGAGTATCAGAAGCCTTCTGAATATCAGTTATAATTTCCCTGATTTCTTTAATACTATCAATAATGTTATCCGAAAGGCGGCGGATTTCAGTTGCAACTACATGGAAGTTCTTTCCGGCTTCTCCTGAGTTAGAAGCTTCAAGTTCAGCATTAAAGGCAATAATTTTTGTCTTATCTGCAACATTGTTGATAATGCTTACAATATCCCAGATACCATTAATCTTTGAGTTAAGCTCCTTAATTCCATCAATGGTGAGCATGTTGGTATTCTTGATATTCATAAGTTCATTAACATTATTCTGCAGAGCATTGTTACCGGAAATTACAGCGTCGCGGGACTGTTCTGCGAGGGCAGTTACTTCCTTTATTTTTTCTCCAATGTTGTTTGCAAGCTCAGTTGAATCGTGCATTGTAGAAACAATTTCCTTTACGGCAGCAGACTGATTCTGGCTGTTTGCTGCAGAGACTCTGGTTGCTTCTGCAAGATTTGTAGATTCTGCAAGCAGATTATTGCTGACTGTTTTCTGGGTCCTCTGAATACGCTTTGTAATTACCTTAAATACAATAAAGAATTCCACAAGACTGGTAAACCAGCCGATTAAACTGTAGGTGATAAAGTGGTCAAAATGTGAACCAGGTAATTTTGAATTAACGATAATGCCATAAGGCACTGTCATCATATTTATTATGGAAGCATCTACAGAAGCCCACATTGCAACATTCTGTACTCGAAATAGATTTTCACTCATCTTCATTCCAACTTCCCTCATAAGGCCTGCCATATGGATTCTTTTTACAAGAACATAGTTTATGGTGTAGCACATAAAGCCTGTTGCAAGAGACTGCATTTCAATTAAAGTAAAGGTATATGGATTTACCGCCTGACCACTTTTTTTAGCTTCGAGCAGGGCTGTTGAACCAGCACCAACCAGAAAGCCGATTATATGTGCAATAATTATTATGATGTCATAATTACGGTAGATTATGTTTAATCTGGCAATATCTTTTTTGGTGATTGAATCCTTATTCTTTTTACCTTTTTCGATGATTTCATCAAAACCATTAAGAAGAGGCCATTGAAAAATAGAGCAGATTAAAATAAGCCCCAGAGTTATTAAAACTGTAGGAAGACAGCCTTTAATAATTTTTCCAGGATTTTCATAAATAAATCCGTAGTGATAAATTCTAAGAAAAAATACTCCTATGTAAGTTGAAGCAAAAATTGTACAAAAATATTTGTAAAAAGTTTTCATGTCATCCTCCTCGTATGAAACTTTGTCTCTTATTACTTAGTCATAAATGCAATCGCGCCATCCCAGTTTTCAGGCGGATTTTTAATAAACTCTTCGCAGCGGTCCAGCATAAGTTTTGCGGCCTTATCATTTTCCACTGCCTCAAGTGCTTTTACAAAATAATCTTTTGCAAGATTCCAGATTCCCTGCTTATAAAGCTCCATGCCTTTTATGTAGGCATTTTTGTATTCTGCCGGGAATTCATCAGGGCTGCGGTCAACGGCATAAATCGGGACCGCATTTTTCTTTCCCTTTACACGAACATCATCGAGGTGACGGAAGCAGAAAGAATCTTCTCCCGCATCGGCTCTAACGCTTTCACTTACAAGAATCTGGCTGCCATAAGTTTTAGTAAGGCCTTCCAGACGGGAAGCAAGGTTTACGTTATCCCCGATTACAGAGTAGTCAGTTTTATCTTTAGATCCGATTGAACCAACAATTACCTCGCCATAGTGAATGCCGATACCAATGTTGAAGACCATACCATCCGGCATTACCAGGTCTCCCATTTCAACGGTCGGCAAAGCATCTCGCATTTCATAGGCAGCCATAACCGCACGGCGGCAGTTGTCCTCGTAGCTTACAGGTGTTCCAAACTCTGCCATAATTGCATCACCAATAAATTTATCTATTGTACCACCGTGCTTTTTAATAATTTCTACCATCGTAGAAAAATATCTGTTCAAAAAGGCAACGAGTACATCCGCTCTGTTTTTTTCACTGATGTTTGTAAAGGAGCGGATATCGCTGAAAAGTATTGCAACCGAACGGGTTTCTCCAACACCAACTTTCTGGTTAGTATCATCAGCCTGCTTTACAAGGCTGTCGATAATCTGTTCCGGAACAAAGCGGCTGAAGGCCCTGCGGATTCGTTTTTCAAAATAGATTTTCTTTTCAACAATCAGGGCTTTATCAAAAACTTCAACTGCATTATTGATACAGAAATCAAGATAGTTTAATTTCTCACTTATTATATTTCCCTGGGCAACAATATGAACTGTAGCAAGAACCGAAGCATCTGTTTTTAAAACTCTGTATTCATAACTTGAAAGCTGAATCTCGCTGCTGAAAAATCTTTCAAGATTATTTTCAGAATCTATTTCTTTTGCAGAATTTTTTGCACTTATACCACCAGACATATTTTTATCGAAGTCTTTTTCGCAGACATTTAAAAAGTCTGAAATATCTTTTTGTGGAACTTCTTTAGCAGACAGGTAATAACCATGAGGTCCGTCATTTTCCAGAATATACATTGCAGCCAGAGGAACCTCACATACCTGTGCAATCATAAGCAGGTATGATTTTATCATTTCTTCAAGATCATCAATCTGTCCAATGAGGTCTGCAATTTTAGAAGTCATAATAGAATTAAAGGACTTCTGGCTTAGCAGTTTTACAGCACTGGAAAAGAGAAGGGCCTTATCAAGCTTTTTACTTTTTGCGCTTTTTGATTTTCCAGGATTTTCGCTTTCTACTTCTGCAAGCTGGTCAATATTTTGAACAAGGCTTTCTGCATCAAGCCTAATAAAAGATGTAGCTCCACATTCTTTTGCAAACTCTTCATCAAGAGATGTTGGAAGATTTGAATAGAGGGCAACAGGCAATTCCTTAAAGTCCGGTAGAGTCCTGACAAGTTTAACAATTTCAAAAGCACCTGGTTCAGTAATACTGCAATTCAAAAGAAAGAGATCAGGAGCAGTTTGATAAAGAGTATCGAAAATCTCTTTTGCTTCTGATTCAAAAACTATTGAATACTGTTTTGAATCCAGTGTACTTTTAAAGAGCTTCTGCATTGTCGCGGAAGATTCAAGTATAAGTATCTTTTTTGCCATTATTCATCTCCCAAAAGTTCTTTAATTGCTTCAAGCAGATTTCCCCGCTTGAACTCACTCTTAGCAATTATTGCTCCGGCTTTAAGACGCTGGAACTCTTCTATTGTCTGCCGGCTTTGATCAGTAGAAACAATGATTACCGGAGTTTCTTTATACTGGTCCAGACGGCGCAGGTTATCCAGAAGAACAAGACCTGTCATGCGAGGCATTTCCTGGTCAGCCAAAATCAGGTCGTAATATTTTTCCTTTGCCTTTTCAAGACCATCAAGTCCATCAAAAGCATCTTCTACAACATAGCCGGCTCCTTCAAGAATAGATCTTTCAATTTCACGGGTTGTTGATGAATCATCTACAATAAGGATTCTGATATTCTTTTTCTGTGTTGCAGCTTCAAACTTTTTAATGTCGTAACCGCGCAGAGATTTAAAGCGCTGCAAGATATCAGGAACATGAAGAATAGGCACAATATCATAATGCTCATCAAAAACAATTCCCTGAAGAATGGAACAGTTTCTGATTCCTTCCGGCATTGGTTTTACAACCAGCGAAACGTACTGTTCCACCTGTTCAACAATAATTCCTATTCTCTGTTCCATATACTCGGCAATAAGAATTGGTTCTTCATCCTGGGCGAGCCCCGACTTTCTGTCTTCGAACAAAGTAGAAAGAGGGAAGCAGGGTACAAGCTGATCTTCAAATCTTATATAGTTCTGATTCTGTAATGTTATGTAATCAGATTTTTTGCGATAGATGATATCGACAATGTGCTGGGCAGGAATAAGATATTTTTCCTTGTTAGAGTAAACAAACAATCCCTGCAAGGTAGAAAGTGAAAGAGGGAAGTGGAGAATAAAAGAAGTTCCCTTACCGGCTTCGCTTTCTATTTTTATACGGCCTTTAATTTTTTCAACATTAGACCATACAACATCAAGTCCAACTCCACGGCCAGAGAGAGCTGTAACATTTTCTTTTGTAGAAAAGCCGGACTGGAAAAGGAACTGGGAAAGTTCGCGGTCGCTCATTCCTTTTATTTCTTCTGTACGCTCGGGATAAAGTGAAATTGCCTTTGAGCGGATTTTATCATAATCAAGGCCGCGGCCGTCATCGCTTATCTTAAGTTCAATGTAGCGAGCTTCGCGGACACAGGTTATGCTGATTGTTCCTTCTTCACTTTTCTTTGCCTTCTTTCTTTCGGCAGGACTTTCAATTCCGTGGTCCAGGGCATTTCTTATAATGTGCATAAGAATATCGCCAAGTTCTTCAAGAATTACTTTATCAAGAGCAATGTCAGTATCTGGAATTTCGCATTTTACTTTTTTATTCAGATTCATTGCTTCGAGGGCAATTGTATTTTCAAGTGGTCTGAGTACAATGCTTATAGGAAGCATTCTCAAATCAAAGGCTTTTTCCTGAACGCTAAAGATTGAAGTTTCAAGTGAATAAATATCATTTTCAAAGGACTTCCTGATTTTTGCAAGCTCGCGGCTGCCGAGTTTTTCTTCCAGTTTTTTAAGCTCATCAAGCTGAGACTTTAAATGGAACTCGCGGGTAATCATTGTATCAAAATCAGAAATGATTTCGTTTACCCTTGAAAGCTTAATTCTTATTGACTGGATATCGCTGATGTTTTCGTCTAAGTCCTCATCATCTTCTTCCATCAAAATTCCATTTTTCTTATTGATTTCTTTTATAAAGGCATCTACGTCTATGAGTTCTCCGGCCGCAAGCTTGTCGCAGTACTGAAGGTAAAGTTCAACATCCTGCTTGTCTGTACCACGGCGGCTAATGCAGGACACACAACCGTGAATTTTTTCTGTTACGGCGAAGACCAGTTTTATGAGACGGTCTGTATTTTTGATTTTTTTATCTTTTACGCTCTTATAAATATCTTCAATTGCGTGGGCAAGTTTTTCAACTGTTGTATAGCCCAGCATTCGCGAGTTACCTTTTATGGTATGAAGATTTCGCAAAAGGCGGTTAAGAGTTTCAAAATCATCTTCATTAGATTTTAGAGAAATAATATCCTTTTGTGCTGATTCCAGCAGTTCTTTTACTTCGGAAACGTAGCTTTCTGTAATATCATTAGAAATTTGTGCCATTTTTATTTCCTCCTGTATCTGCTAATTTTTTGTGAAAATAAAAAACATTTCCATCAGAAAGTTTTTCAAGAGATTTAGGTACAATTGTAGAATCTAATTGCGCAATTTCATTCATTGAAACAAAAAGATATCCGTCATCTGCAAGACAATTATCTGTAATTATCTTAAGTATTTGTTTTCGTAATTCAATCGAAAAATAAATGAATACATTTCTTATAAAAATTATATTCTGATTTTTTGGCAGCATAAGAAGGTTCTTTGGAGAATCCAGTTCAGCCAGATTCATCTGCATAGTTGTGATGTGTTTTTTAACATCTTCCGGGAATGCGATTTTTCTGTCTTCTCTCTGGTATGGAAGAACCAGTTTCTGATAAGAAACCCCGTCTACAGAACGCAAAGAGGTACTAAGGAATACACCATCTTTACAATGTTCAATTACTTCAGAATTAATATCACTTGCTGTAACCATAGGATTCAGGCCGCAGATTAAAGCCATAACTGCAAGAGAGTAAGCCTCTTCTCCATAAGAGCAGGCTGCTGACCAGATCTTTATTTCTTTCTCCGGACACTTGTAACGCCAGTTTGGAAAGATTTTATTTTTAAGTAAGGCAAACTGTTTTTCTTCACGGAAAAAATAAGTTTCGTTTACAGTGCATTCGTTTACAAATTCAGAAATAAGATTTTTATCTGTAAAAAGAAGTTTCCTGTATTGATCAATTGAATAATTATTTTCTGTAATTTTATTTTCAATAAAATATTTGATTCCGTCTCTATGACTTGCCCGCGGTATTATACCTGTTAAAGTCGTAAGAATACTTATAAAAGAGTCGAGGATATCTTCTTTCAGTACAATCTTTTCTGCCATCAGCTCTCCATTATCTCTTTACCAATTCCAGTATTCTTTTAGAAATTTCAGGGCGGGGTAGAACTTCCTTTGCGGCGCCCAGGTCAATTGCAGCAGCCGGCATGCCGAATACGGCACAGGTAGATTTATCTTCTACAATTGTCCAGCCGCCATTTTCACATATTTTTTTACAGCCATTTGCACCATCTGCTCCCATTCCTGTAAGCAGAACAGCAAGAACATTATCCTTATAGATTTTTGCAGCAGAGTTAAATAATTTATTTACAGCAGGACGCAAATATCTTTCCGGCTCTTCATCGGATATTTTAAGGACAGGTTTTCCAAAATTACTTTCATGACTTATCACAAGATGTCTGTCTGCCGGTGCCATATAAACGACGCCTGCCTTTGCTTCTTCTCCATCTTCTGCAAGTTTTATTTTTACGTTTCTGCAAACTTGATTCAGCCAGTCTACAAGAGCCTGGTCTTTTCCAATTTCAATATGCTGAGTATAAAGAATAGGAAGAGGGAAGTTATTACCAAGACCGGAAAGAACTTCTGAAACTGCAGTTGGTCCTCCGGTTGATGCTCCAATACAAAGCAGCTTAAAATTTTTATCAGCTGTTTTATTCTTTGAACCAGATTGTGGTTTTAATTCAAGCAGAGAATTAAGCTTTTGAATAAGCTTTTCAAAAAAGTCATGATTATATTCTCTTAATTTTGGTTTCTGAATTTTTTCTGTAAGCTTTCCTATAAAAGGCCCCGGATTTTCTGCAGAGCTTTCAAGTAATAAAACTGGAATATTAAACTTATTAACAATTGTATCCAGGGCTTCTTTTTCAGTTTCATCAGAAGTTTCATTTCCACAGATAATTACATCCGGATTTTCAACTGTAATATTATTCAATAATTTCTGACAGGTTGAAACTGAAGCAATAATATTTAAATCTTTATTTTTTGCAAAGCCCTGAGTAATTATTGTTCGTACTACTGCGGAGTCATCAGCTATCATTATTCTCATAAAAGGCCTCGTAAAAAACTGCGTATTATATTATCAGGAGAAAGAAGGATTTGTCTTTTTTTGTTAAAACCTATGGCACTTATACCGCAGGCATTTAATCTTTTTCTTATCCCGGATGGTATTACTCGTAAAAAGGAAATATCAACAATTCTGCTTGTAACAGAGGTATTTACAGATAAGGCAAAATTTCCAGAGACCGGAAAAGCTGTACCTGTATAGTTTACAATTTTTGACTGCAGGTCTTCATCAAATTCAGACTTATTCATTACAAGCATTACATTACAGTCTTCTGTATGCTTGCAATTGAATTCTTTTTCCAGAAAGCTTCCAATACTGAGCTTTGGTAATACTTCATTTTCAAAGTCAATTCTTTTTCCGTCATCGGAACTTCCAATGTAAATTCCAAAAAGAACATATTTACTTAAAATGAGGAAATCAATTGTATCGTAAGATAAGCAGGTAAAATGATTAGATGTTTCCACAATCTTTCCTTATAAGAACTTCAAAAGCATTTGGATTTAAAACCGGAATTTCTTCCCCATCATAGGTTACCGTACCAAGAAAGAAACTTTCTTCAGTAGCATCTGGAATCAGTTTTAGTTCTGTATCTTCAATTTTTGTAAATAAAAGAATATCAGAAATATGAAGAGAAAGCTGATCATCATCTCTTTTAAAAATCATAAAAAGAGATTTATCCGGAGGAGGAGAGTTGGGGTCATCAGCAAAAATTGAATTTGGATTTACAACGGTAAAGGGTTCTCCGCGACGGTTCAGTATTCCTTCAATATATTTTGGCATAAAAGGAATTTGATATACAGAAAGGTCACTGATTATTTCTACAACATCGCTGGACTTTACGGCATATTTTTTTTCAGAAATTAAAAAAATAAGCCAGGTTGTCATTGCTTTATCTTCTAAAGTGACATTTGTAATTTCTTTCTTTGATTCAATATCTTCAATAATTTCTTCATTCATAAAGATACTCCCTTATTCTGAATCGGCTTTGTCATCTGCTTCAGATTTTGTATCATCAGAATCGTCATCATCACTTTCGTCTGTATCATCTCTTGATTCACTGAGCTCGGTCGCAACTATTTTAAGATTTTCAGAAGCCTGAGAAATATATTCAGTTGCCATAGAGAAGTTTGAAACACCTGCAGAAATTTGTTTAAGGGTGATAAGAATCTGTTCACCTGCAATTGTCTGCTGCTGAATGATTGTAGTAATTTTTTCTGCGCTTTCAGCAGTAATCTCAGAAGCATTTTTTATGCTTTCAAAGCGTGTTTCAAGATTTTTTGCATTTTCAACACCAGACTGAATTTTCTCGGTTCCGTTTTCACTTGTAAGAATAAGGTCATCTGAAGATTCCTGAATTTCTGTAATGCGGGTTTTAATCTCTTTTGTACTTTCGATAATTCCATCTGCAAGGCGGCGGATTTCGTTTGCAACTATATGGAAGTTCTTTCCGCTGGAGTTTGTATTGTTAGCCTCAAGTTCGGCATTAAAGGCGATGATTTTTGCCTGGTCTGCAACAGAATTAATAAGGGAAACGATAGACCAGATGTTTTCAATTTTTTCGCCCAAAGACTTAATGCCCTTTATTGTGTTCAGATTGGTATTTGCAATTTCTTCAAGCTGCTTCATATTTGCTTCAATAAATGAAACACCTTCTGCAACTATGTTATTTGTTTTAACAGCTACACTTGAAACATCTTGAATTCTTTGAGAAATATCTTCACCAAGAGCAGTGTTATCCTCCATTGTGGCAACAATTTCTTTTACCGCAGCACTCTGATCCTGCGCAGTTGCAGCATTTTCTTTTGATGATACGACAAGACTCTGTGCATCTTCGAAAAGCTGATCTGCAAGTTTCTGTTCATCTTTACGCATTTTACGTATTACATTTATATTGATAATAGAGACAATAATACTAAAGAGAGTTAAAAGGATTTCAAAGGTTACAATTACATTCGCAAGAGTTCCCTTAAAATCAAGCATTGGTCCTTCTACAACAATGAACCATGGAGCGTTTCCAATTTTACAAACGGCATAATAATTTTTCTTATCCAGATAGTTTTTTGTTTCTCCATTTAACCATTCGTTTTTATCCCCGCTGTAAGAAGTTACATCAAACCAGTTTAACTTCATTACCTGTTCCGGGTCTTCATGGGTGAGGAAGTATCCGTCTTGTGTAATAAGATCGAATCTTGAGTTTTTGGAAATCTTAATTTCTTTTATTGATGCTACAAGATGATCAAGAAGAATATCGCAGCCTATAACACCATTTAATTGTCCCTGAGAATTATATACTGCCTGGGAAACAGCTACACAAAGCTCTCCCGTATTTACATCAACATATGGAGTAGAGAAAGTTGTTTTTCCCTGATTTTTTACAGCTTCTTTAAACCATACTCTTTCTGTCGGCTCAAAGCCTTCTGGTGGAACCCAGCCAATATTATTCAGGAATTTTCCGCCTTCCGAAAGTTTTTTTACCGGAGCAAAATAAAGCATTGAAGCATAGTCATCCAGTTTGCTTGAAAATGCATTCAGAAGCAGAGTAAGGATTTCTTCATCATTATAATCTGCAGAAAAGGTAACAAAGTTATCTACATTAATGATTATTGGCTCCATGCTGTCTGAAACATTTGTATTGAGCTTTTCTACAGACAATTCAAGCTGGCTTTTCATATATTCTTTCAGAATAGCATCTGAAACATAGTAGAAAAAGGAGCAGGCTGAAATCGTTACAATTAAAAGAGGTCCAAGCATTCCCCAGAAAAGTTTCTTAGCCTTTTTCTGCTTAAACATTTTGCCAAAATCATTTAATCCTGACATATAAATCTCCAAAATACTAATAGTTTGTTATATTCTTATATTATCCATCAGTATTTTGGATTTGTAAAATTTAAAAATGAATCTTCGTTATTAAAAACTTTTCTGTCATTCCGAATTTATTTCGGAATCTTATTAGAGGGGGATGTCCAAAAAAGTATCGTTATACTGAACTTGTTTCAGCATCTACACTATATCTAGGCCTATAGATTCCGAAACAAGTTCGGAATGACACTAGGAAGTAAACTTATTGGTCATCCCCGACTTACTTTAAATACTCATAAATATATTCGAATGGATCTTCTACCATACTGCAGCTGTCGCCGAATTCCATAAGAAGGCCGCCACTTTCTTTACTTGTCTGCCAGAGTGGAAGCTCTTTGCCGGCAGTGTCCTTACCATTCGGATTTCCATATTTTACAAAGTTCAGCCAGTAAGAGCTCATGATTTCTTCAAGTTCGTAATCGCGGGCCTTGTAATTTTTTGTTTTCGGTACATTGCGGTAGGCATAAATCAATTCACCGGAATGATTTGTTCCAATTTCACCGTTTTCGCGGCTAAAGTAATATTCATAAACAGGCTTTCCCTGGGCTTGCAGAGTTTTTGTCCACTGGTCATGAGGGTAGGTAAAGCATACTGCAGAAAAGACATCGTTATATAATGACTTCAGCTCTTTTTTATTTTTACTGCCATATTTTTCGAGGAAGGCAGCAGACTTATCCTTCATACTAGGTTCCAGCAGAGAAGTAATATTCTTTTTATCTACTTTAGTAAAGAAAGTAAAACCAAAAGCCTCACGTTTATTAAAACCGTTCATTAAAGCTTCTTCATGATTTAAGCCCTTTTGGTAAATCTCATATGGAGTTTCCGGAAGAGCATATCCGTCTACTGTCATAGAAGAGTTTTTATATTTTGTTTTGATGAGTTTTGCAGCGGGAATGGAACGGAGTTCTTCAATATTTTTACATCCGAATTCCTTTTTAATATCATCTCCCATTTTTAAAGCGGCTTCCATTGTACGGAAGGTATGAGGAGGAGTCTGCTGAATTACTGATGAACTTTCACCAATTGCACGACGGAAAAAGCCTTTTGTAAGAGGGCTGGCACAAAGTGCGTTTACAGAAGAAGAACCAGCTGATTCACCGGCAATTGTTACATTTCCGGCGTCTCCGCCAAAAGCTGCAATATTATTGTGAACCCATTCAAGAGCCTTTATCTGATCCAAAAGTCCGTAGTTTCCTGTAGTACCATGCTCAGATTCTGCCGCAAGTTCAGCATCTGCAAAGTAACCAAAGACACCAACGCGGTATGCTATATTAACAACAATAATTCCATTGGCAGCAAGATTTTCTCCGTCGTATTTTTCATACCAGCTTTGTCCGGTAAGAAGGGTACCGCCATGAACATATACAAGTACAGGCCAGCCGCCTTGCGGAGCTTTTCCGGCAGGTCGCCATACATTAAGGTAAAGGCAATCTTCGCTCATAGGGCCGCCATAGGTTCGGCTTTTTTTAGAATGAGTATATGCATTGAAAAGAAAATTATAAACAGGTCCGTTTTCTAATTGCATTGCCATAGGAGCAAAATGATCTGCTTCAAGGATGCCATTCCATGGAATTACATCTTGAGGTTCTTTCCAGCGCAGGTCTCCTACAGGAGGGGCAGCAAAAGGAAGTCCGGCAAATATTTCTACAGTACCATCTTTATTTACAATTCCGCGAACATCACCACCAGTAACGGTGATTACTTCTGTTCTGGTCTGTTCTTTTAATCCGGTTGGATTAGTTTTTTTGAGATTAGTTGATGCACAGGAAGATAAAATTAATAAAATTAATAGAAAAGTTATAAGTTTAATTCTTGTTTTCATGTTTATAATATAATAATTATTTTTGATTTTGTAAAATACAATTGTGTAATAGGTTGATATGGATTGCTTCAATTAATTGAATAATTAAACGATTAATGCTAATATGAGCTATCCCGCAGTGATGAACTCCACATCACTTTCCCTGCCTCACGACGGCAACGCGAATCAGATCCCCGGGTCAAGCCCGAGGATGACATTATTTCCGTAAAACACGGACTCAGGAGTATCTCAATGAAAAAAATTACAACTCTCTTACTTTCAATGGTAATGGTATCAGGCCTTGTATTTGCAGCCGGTGCTAAAAAATCAAAGAACAAAATTACAACTGTTGAAATCTGGCACACTTACAATGGTAAGCAGGCAGCAGCCCTTAATGACGCTGCAGACCGCTTTAATGCAAGCCAGACAAAATACAAGGTAGAAGTAAAGAATCAGGATTATGCAGGTTTTGCTGACACAGTTTACAATGCTGTTGCAAACGGAATTGGACCTAGCATCATTTTCAACTATGGTACAACAGCCGTAGATTATGCTAACGAAGGTCTTGCAATCGATATCCGCAAGTATATCAAAAAGGATCTTAAGAAAGGCGACAAGACAATGCAGAACATCATCGACTCATTGCCAGAAGCAATGAAAACTGATGTTCTCGGCTTTGAAGATGGTGGAATCTATTATCTTCCTGGTTGTACAACTGGTCCTGTTTTTTTCTATAATAAAACAATCTTTAAGGAACTTGGTCTTAATCCACCAACTAACTGGGATGAACTTGTTGCAGTTTCAAAGACAATAAAAGAAAAGAAGGGCATTCCTGGCTTCCATTCAGACGGTCTTGTAGACAACATTCAGGAGCTGATTATGCATAACGGCCTTGGCTATATTGATGTTGCCAACAAGCGCGTAACCTTCTGTGGTCCAAAGCTTGAAGAAATCTATCAGTGGTATGCTGATAACTGTAAGAAAGGTTATTTCTCATTCAACACAATCGGCCGCTATTCTTCTGAAGATTTGGCAAATGGTGATATTGCTTCCTTCTCTGGTTCCTGTGTAAACGATCAGTACATTCAGATGGTAGAAGGCAAGGGTGAGTTAGGCATGGCTAAGTGGATTGCAGGTGATTTCTATACTGCATGGAACCGTGGTCCTATCTTCCTTCACAGAAATGATGCTGTAGATGAAGGTGCTTATGAATTTGTTAAGTTCTTCCTCAACCGTGAAAATGCCGCTAAGTGGGCTATTGCAAACTCTGCACTTTGTCCTTATGGTACATCAGCTGATTATCCTGAATATGTTGCTTATCTTAAGAATCTTCCTGCAACTTCCGCTCTTCCTTATGTTCAGGCTAACATGCCGGTATCAGGTTCTTTCCCTAACGTAACCGGTTCTGCTGCTGTTCGTAAGATTCTTGAAGAGTACCTCAACTATGTAGTTGATGGAAAGATGACTGCTAAGGAAGCCGTAAAGGCAATCGAAAAGCAGTGTAACGACGCTTTGAATGGAAGATAATGCGCGTTAGAATCGATAACGTAACAAAAACTTTTGGTCACACCACAGCGGTTAGTAACTTTTCCGCAGAGCTTGAAGACGGGCATTTGATTTGTCTGCTCGGTCCTTCGGGCTGCGGAAAATCTACTCTGCTTAATATGCTTTGCGGAATTATTCCCGTAACTGAAGGCAAGATTTTTTTTGATGATAAGGATGTAACAAAGCTTCCTCCAGACCAGAGAAATATCGGCATGGTATTTCAAAACTATGCTCTCTATCCTCATATGACAGTGGCAGAAAACATTGCTTTTCCACTGGAAGTTTTAAAAGTGAAAAAGGATGAGCGTAAGGCAAGGGTAGAGGAAATTGCAAAGCTTGTTCATGTTGATAATCTTTTGCGACGTTATCCTTCCGAACTCAGCGGTGGCCAGCAGCAGAGAGTTGCAATTGCCCGTGCAATGGTAAAAAAGCCTCAGCTGCTTTTGATGGACGAGCCGCTTTCAAATCTTGACGCCAGACTCCGCCTCGAAATGCGCGAAGAAATCCGCCGCATTCAGAAAGAGACTGGCGTTACTACTGTTTTTGTAACTCACGACCAGGAAGAGGCAATGTCTATTTCTGATTCAATTCTTTTGATGAAGGACGGACTTTTGATTCAGAGCGGCCTTTGTCAGGAATTGTATGTTAATCCTAACTGCCTTTTTGTTGCAGAGTTTTTGGGAAATCCTCCGGCAAACAAACTTCCGGCCTCGGTGGTTGAGTGCGAGCAAAGCGAGCGTATCGAAACCACCGCAGCTACCGTCGCCATCCGCCCAGAAGCCTTTACTCTTGATCCAAATGGAATCGAAGCAGAAATCCAATTCATCAGCGAAATGGGAAAAGACCAGATTGTTACAATGAAATATCTGGGAAATACAGTTAGAGCTATTTTGAATCTGGATGAGTTAGAACAGGTGGTTTCGACAAGCTCAACCACCGCACTGATCGGACGAAAAATAAAAGTCGGCCTAAAGAAAAAAGGCGTCTTCACTTTTGATAAAGAAGGCAGGAGATTGTCTTGAGTTTTTCACCAAAACGTCGTGAGTTATTTTCCAAAATAGAGCCCTGGCTTTATCTTTCTCCCTTTTTGATTTTTATAATTATTTTTACTCTTTATCCTGTAATCAACGTTTTCACAATTTCATTTAAAGAAAATTACAGCTATCTTCGAGGTACCTTCAAAGCCCTTAATTTTGAGAATTATAAATATGTCTTAACTGATGATAAGTTTACATCAGGCTTAAAAAACACAGCTCTTTACGTTTTATTTGTAGTTCCTGTAAGCACAGCAATAGCGCTTTTTTTTGCAAATCTTTTGAACAAGAAGGTTAGGGGCTCCGCGATTTTTCAGACAGCCTTCTTTTTACCAATGGTAACTTCTGTAACTGCAGTCGGCCTTATCTGGCGCCTTATGTATAACCAGCAGTACGGAATTATCAACTGGCTGCTATCAAAATTTGGAATTGAAAAAATCGGCTGGGTGACTGAATCACGCTGGTCACTTTTAGCTCTTATCATATTCGGTACCTGGAATATTCTTCCTTTTACAATCATCATTCTGCTTTCGGGCATGCAGAATATTAATGAAACTTATTATACAGTTGCCCATGTGGACGGAGCAAAACCTATGCGTATTTTTTTCCGCATTACGGTTCCGCTTTTGTCACCGACAATTTTCCTTGTAAGCATTGTAAACACCATCAGCTGCTTTAAGGTTTTCAGTGAGCTTTATCCGCTTTTCTACGGTAAGCCTGGACCTTACTATAATCTCTATACAGTTGTTTATTACATCAGATACGCAATGATGGAAAAGCGCAAGTACGGTTATGCCGCCGCCGCTGCCGTTATTCTTTTTCTCTGTATTTTTATTGTAACTTTGCTTGAGCTTTATCTCAAAAAACGTATGGGAAGGAAGGGGCTCAAATGAAAAAAATCACTTCTGGAACAAAACCTGACTGGCGCGAAGTTCTTCGAAAAACACCAGTTTACATCTTCCTCATTCTCGGCTCCCTCTTAATGATTTTCCCCTTCATCTGGATGATTCTCACATCCTTCAAAACTCACGCAGAAGCCATCATGTTCCCGCCAAAATTCTGGCCGGCATCTTTTTCTTTTGTAAACTATCGCGAAGCCTTTTCAATGGCTCCCTTTGGAAAATATTTTATAAACTCAGTAATTGTAATGGTGCTTTCTGTTCTCACAACAACCACCACAACAATCCTTGGCGCCTTTGCCTTTTCAAAAATGAAGTTTCCGGGCCGCAGCCTTATCTTTTCAATTCTGCTCAGTCTTATGATGATTCCTTTTGAAATGTTAATCATCACTAACTATACTACAATCGTAAAGATAAAGCTCTACAACACAATTCCAGCTCTTGTAATGCCTTTTATTTCGAGCATCTTTTACACTTATATTTTGAAGAATTTCTTTGATACGATTTCTGACAGTCTTTATTATTCAGCACGAATAGACGGGGCAAGCAACTGGATTTATCTCTGGCGCATTATGGTGCCGATTGCAAAGCCTTCGATTTTTACAATTATTCTTTTAAATGCACTTTCTTCATGGAACAGCTTTATGTGGCCTCTTTACGTTACCTCAGACGCAAAGAGCCGAACGCTGCCTTACGGACTTCAGGTCTTTACAACCGAAGCCGCAAGCTATTCAGAATATTTAATGGCCGCCTCAACTATAGTCGTTCTGCCAATGATTATTCTTTTTATTCTTACAAGAAAATACATTGTAAACGGCGTAAGTACGGGCGGCCTTAAAGGTTAGTGGATTACTTCGCCTTCGGCTCGCAATGACAGAGTTCGTCATTGCGAGGAGCGGAGCGACGTGGCAATCCATGGCTTACTCTACTTTAACATACTCAATAACAGTTTTCTTGCCTTCTTTGAAAACTCCGTTTGTAGGAAGAAGTAAAACTTCACCACCTTCTGAGAAATCAAATTTTTTGGTCTGACTTGTCCAGTTTGGCTCTTTTTTACTGCCATTAGCGCGTAGCATTTTCTTTGTTTTCAAATCAATGCGGAAGATATGAGAACCATCATCAGTCCATTCTGCCTCATTTTTCTTGTTATCACGTATTTTCAGATTTAAAGGAACATCTGTTGATGTTACTTTTACTTCAAGAATATCTCCTTCAAGTTTTTCAACTCTCCAGCCAAATTCTTCATACTTTTCTTTTGCCCAGTTAATTGCATAATCATCATCAAGCCATGAAGTAGAAGGCCATTTCCTTGAACCAAGCTTTGCACCGTTCAAAAGAAGTCTATCCGGCAACTGTGGTCCTTCTCCAGCTTTTACTAAAGTAACAGATTTTACAATAGATTTCTGATTTTCAACACCAGATTTCTGCCACCACAAGCGGATTTGAATTTCATTAATACCTTTTGATGAATCCCATTTTGCTCCATCTGGCCAGGACCAGCTGTATCCGCTTCCATCAAGATTAGCTTCAATAACAGTTGGAGAAGTAAAATTATATCCAATATGACAATCATCCTGTGTCATTCTGATTTCATAAGGAAGCTTTGCTGATTCAGGATCTAATTCAATTCGAATCTTTTCGTAACCAGTAAAGTCTATACCTCTAACATTCCAGCCGGCACATGCATCCCAGTCTTTCTTTGGTAAAATCCATTCAACTTTTCCGCCATCATAAATATTAGCACTTCCACTACTTGAACCAAAATTTGTTCCAAGTAATTTAAGATTTTCATTTACCTGTCTTTTTCCTTTCAAAAGCTGAACACTCTTTATAACTGTATGGCATTCTTTTGAACTCGGCTTTTCATTATAGTAATGCAAAAAGATATTCAAACCTTCTGATTTATTAAAATCTGTTCCATCATCATTTCTCCATGTATATCCTTCGCCACTTAAATCTGCTTCGTAAATTCCAGGCTGAATCTGACTATTAGAAAAGGAATGATAGTTTTTTCCATCTTTTTCAGTCATTGAAATCTCAAGACCTGTACGATCATTGCTTTCAACTTCAATACGGATTCTGTCATATTCAGACAGATCAATTCCCTCTAAGTTCCAGCCGGCATTACCATCATTATAACCTTTGGGCCATGTTATCTCATTGCCAATAATATGAGTCTGCCAGCAAGATGTTCCAAACTGAACTCCCTGTAATTCAAGATTTGATGCATCAGGAATATCTTCTTTTTTTATAAGCTCCATGCTTTTAATGACTGTTTTTGGCATATTTGCTTTTTTTACTGAAAATCTGATCTCGTATCCTTCTTCCGGATCCGGATTTTTCATATCTCCATACCATCTGCCAGAACCATCAAAGAAAACATAACAGATACCGTCTTTTTCAAAGGCAAATGTAGCGTCGCCTAAACTTGCCGGATTTGCCAGTTCTATACGCAAATCTTCTCTATCAGTAAATGATGCAATTTCAATTCGAAGTCCACCATACTGACTCAAATCAGTACCGCGAAGATCCCATCCAAAATGAAGCCATTCATCACTTTTTTCCTTATTCCAGATAAGTTCACCTTTAGAGTTAAGCTTTGCATCGTCCTGACACCATTCAAGACTTCCCAGCTCCACGCCCTCAATGGCAAACTTCTTTTTTGGATCCAGTTTGACATAGTTTGTTTTTTTCTCATCAGCTTTTTCTTTCTTTGGTGCAGCGAAACTAAGTACAGCTAACGAAGAAAACAACACAATTGTAAATAATAGTTTTTTCATTAAATTTCTCCTTAATTCTAGTTGACTAATTTTACTTCAAATTAATTGATTTGTAGTGAGAACAAAATAATCAAATTTTGATGAATTTATTCACCGTTTTTCGTAATGGCAATCTGTAAAATTCCATGATATAATTAACAGATATGAGAAAAAAATATCGTCGTACTGAACTTATATTTTTACTTTTATCCTTATTTATTTTTTCTTCTTGCAGCAAGAATTCTTCATCCAGTAACAATCAGACTTCTTCTAATAAAATTACAGAACTCGGTACAACAGATTCAATTTTTCTCGAACAGATGTATATTACAGAAAGTCTTGATTTTGCACTTTATAATGCCTGGCTCCGCCTTGATCAGGTTCTCTCAAGTGATGCAGATCAGACAATAATAGCTGCTGCACAAAAAGATTTCTTAAATGAACTTGAAAGAGAAAAGGGCCTCAAAACCTATAAAATTGCAAACTCAATGTTTGGAGTACATAATCAGATTTCTGATATGGAAGAAGCCTGTAAAAACCGCGATGCACAGGAACTATCCCGCCTTGTAACAGCCTTTTATATTTCTAAAGGTTTGATTTATCAAAAAAGCGGAACAGTTTTTATGCAGCTGATTATTTTGATGGGAGTTTTGATTCTTTTAGTAATGGCACTCTTGTTTTTCTATCAGTTTACTTATGCAAGAAGAATTGAAGTTGAAAAAATCCTTAAGGCAACAAACAAAGGACAGGAAGAAGAACGCCGCCGCATTGCACTTGAGCTCCATGATTCTGTAGCCCAGCAGATGCGCTATGTTTCAATTCTTGCAGAAAAAATTTCGGATACTGAACTTGCAAAAGAGATTAAAACAAACCAGACCGAATGCATAGAAAATATCCGCAACACCTGTTACACACTTTCATCAATAAATATGGATAAGGGCAATTTTCCACAGGCTTTAAAAAATGCTATAGACAATTATCAGAAGCGAACCGGAATTGATACTTCCCTTGTAATTACCCAGGATGCAGATTTTGATTCGCTGCCACAGATAACCTTCCATCATCTTTTTAGAATAATTATGGAGCTGCTTACAAATATTGAAAAGCACAGTGGAGCAGGTGAGGTAACGGTTTTAATTCGAGGACCTTCTAATAGTGACAAACTTAAAGGCGGACTTTTGATTTTTATTTCTGATGATGGAAAAGGTCTTGATTCAAAGCTGCTCGAACAGATGAACTCTACAAAAATCACAAGTATAAAAAATCTTCATTTCGGCTTGCAGAATATAAAACTTCGTCTGAACGAAATTGGAGGAAGTATAAAATATCTTTCCGAACCTGGAGAGGGTACTGAAGTTCAAATCAAAATTGGGAAATAATGGTGAAAAAATGAATTATATAATGATTGAAGACCACAATCTTGTGCGACAGGGTGTGAGTAAAATTATCGAAGAAAAAAGTGATTTTCATTGTGTGGGAACTTTTGCAAGTGTTAGCGACACAAAGACTTTTCTTTCTGATTACTGCAAAACTGAATACCAGCCCCTTATCTGCATTGTCGATATCAACCTTGGAGATGAAGACGGCCTTTCACTTATCCGCTTTATTAAAGAAAATTATCAGAATATTTACTGCATCTGTTATTCCATGTTTAAGGGTGCGGGTATTGTTGAGCAGGCGGTAAGGGCAGGAGCTGTAGGCTACGTTTCTAAAAATGCAGATTTAGAAGTTCTGCTGCAGGCGATGGAAAAGGCTAGTACTGGCACTTTCTTTATGGAAGAAAGCCTAACATCAGATTATGTAATTTACACAAATCTTTTTCAAAGTCTCACAAAACGCGAAAAAGAACTTGCAGGCTTATTTTTCCAGAATAAAAATGAAGAAGAAATTGCAAAGCAGATGGGAATTACAACACGCGCTGTAGATAATTATATGACACGTATTCTTTCAAAGCTTGCAGTAAGCAGCAAGAAAGAATTGATTAACAAATTTGGTGATCAATAAAAGGCTTATATAATTGAAGATTTTTAAATGATGATTTTTTTCATCATTTTTCAATGAAAACTCTCTCACTACAAAATTATTCTTTTGTTTTATAATTCCCTTCGGAGGAAAAAATGAAAAAATCAATTTTTACAATTATTGGCCTTGCTCTTTGTTCTCTTACAATACCGGTTTTTGCAGCAGAGCCTGTTTTTTCAAGACATTACGTTAATAAAGGCAGAGGTCTCTATGGACAGCGTCTATATGACGTTTCAGAATATTTAAATGGAACATACCGTTCTAATTTTGTAAATATTCCGCAAAACAGAATGTTAAATTATTATGAAGGTTTTGAAAATAAAGTTGGAGTTTTTGAATTAGAAGGTACAACTCTTTATTTAGGCTGGTTTAATGAAGGTAATGGATACAAAAGACTCAGATTAATTGATGAAAATAAGAATAATTTCATTGATTATAAAAATCAGGAAGTATCTTTTTTCAGCTATTCAGAATCTACAGGCGTCGGCCTTGTTACTGAAATAAATCTAAAAGGAAAAAAATATACAATTGCTGTAGCTGGAAGAAATTCTGATTATGATGGTTTTAGAATGTGGGTAGAAAATGAGGCTGCAAAAGATTCTGCCTGGTCAAAAAAAGGAGATCTACATTACACTCAAAATGGTAAAGACATGACCGAATCAGTTCTTTGCTATGATTGGGATGATGTTTTTGAAGGTGTATATAAAGCCGGCTGGAAACGATTATGGGGAACCGTTTCTGGAGAATCTGAAATTGAAAATTATAAACTTAAAAATTATAAATACACATATAAAGATACAGATTTTATTTGTGCATGGGATAATGATTATACAAAAGGTCTTTTAAATCCGGATGGAACAGAAATCCCATATAAAAATTTTCAATATTTTTCATTATGGGGAATTGATGAAAATGGAAATAAAATGCCAGGTTGGTGTTCGGGTATAGAAGGTGATGTTCAGATTGGTAAAAACAAAATCAGAATTGCAGTTTTATCTGGAGATGAAAAAAAACGTGTTTTTGTAAAAGATACAAGCGGTTATCCGGTAATTAAAACGATAAAAGCAAATCAATCAACTTCAAAAACAAAAGCTCAAAAAAACGAAAAAAATAAAAAATCTGGAAAGGCTGCTGCTTTTACCAGAGACTATGATAACTGGAAAAGAGTATATTCCAAAAATGATATTTCTAAAGGATTGTATAAATCTAATTACAAATTTATAACTCAAAATGGTTCAGATGAATATACCCTTACCAGAACTTATAATGACGGTTCAGAAAAAAAAGCCCATGTAAAGGCTGCTTTGTATAATTATAAAGATTATACTTTCACAGTTTCTTATGATCCTCTTTTAGGCTGGAATTTGTTTTCAAAACAAAACGACGCCGGTCTGAAGTTAAATAGAACTAACATATTTACAATTGAAGATCTTGAATATTCCGGTCTCGAAGCAGAACTGATTCTTAACGGAGAAACAGTAGTAGAAAATCTTGCAATAGTTCCATTAGATATAGAAAAAGGTGATTACAGATTATTCATAAAAACTGGTTCTGACGAAGAACTTGCCACAAATTATACAGATGCCTCTGGAATTGAATATTATGATGCCGTAGATGTTTATTCTGGTATTTATAAACCGGGCTTTGAATACTTAGATAATTATTATTATTTAAGTAATGATGAAGCAATATCATTATATCCAGATTTAGAAGGCATAAAAAATGATAGAGTTTATGATTTCATTTATAAAGGATTCAGATTCTTTGTTGGACCTGATCATGATCCTCGTAATTATGTAAAAGATTCTGATGGAAATGTGATATTTAATCCTGAAACTCAGATTCGTTATATAACTTATGATAATGATAATAATCCAAATTATAAAGCATGGCTAACTTACGGCTGGGAAGGAAAAGTAAAACTGGGAGACAGGGATGTTATTCTTGCAGTTTTCAAATGGAATCATGTAGTTTCTGTTTTTATAAAAGAATTATAATAAAAAACAGGGGGAGACTTCCCCCTCTTTTTTATTTATAATATATACAATGACCTTTCAAAAATATTCAATAAAAACACAAATCATTCTTGGACTCATTTTTACTGTATGTAATATTCTTGTTGCATATGTGGCACAAAGTTTTCAGTGGCCTTTTTTTATGGATATGATTTTTGTGTATGTTGGAAGTTTTTTTGGAATTCCTTGTGGTCTTATTGTTGGACTTGGACATTCATTCTGGACCATTTTTTATCATCATAATTTTCTATACATTTTCTACGGAATCTGTTGCATAACAGGCACTTTGCTGACAAAAGCTCTCGTAACACGACATGAAGATTTTTCCTGGATTCGGCTATCTATTTTATTCTTTCTTTCAACCGTTATTATAAGCTTTGAAGGTTCTATTATTTATTCAGTTTTCTTTGCAGAAAAAGTAGGAGATAATGAAAATACAACAATTATGTTTCTAACCTATACTCTGATTATGCAGAATCTTAGTGTGCAGTTGAGTGCCTTTCTTGCAAGACTGCCTGTAAATCTTATTGATAAGGCAATTGCAGTTTTCGGAGGCTTTGGAATATTTCATTTTTCAAGCAGATTACTATCAAAGCAGAAATATTAATAAAAACCAAAGCCTCGTATTTTTACATATTATAACTTACTGCAACTTCTCTTTAAGCTTTTTTATCTTTATAAAACTCTTTATGAAAACATAAGTGTAAAGAATAAACATAATTCCAAAGAAAACTGTAATTACAATGTCACCGATTGTATTACCAAATTCCCCGCCGATTCCTTTAACAAAGTTTGGAAGAACTGCGCAAAGGAAAATTGTAATAAGAGGCAGGAGTCTGCGCTGCTGAATCTTTTGAAGCATCTGAAGCTTTGATGCATTGTCAGTAAAGATTTCGTTATTGCCCTCACTGGCAGAAGAACCTTCTTTTCTAAAGATTGAAAAACCGTTTACAGACCAGAGGAACTCCCATCCATTGTCTGCAAAGATTTGCTGGTATTCAGCATTCTTTGCTCCGTTTTCGTTTGTAAAATCAATTCTGTAAGTCATATCCTCAGGCTCGCATTTTTCAAATTTGTAAAAGCCGGGTAGTTTAAAGCCGGTAACCTTCCAGCCATTTTTATGCTGCTTCTCAAGAAAAGCTTCTTCTTCCTCATATTCAAAAAGTGTAAAAAATCTAAAAAGTGTTTTTTTGTTTTTCATATTTATTTTCCCTCGATATTTCTATAAAGTCTTTTGATTCTTGCTATCTCTAACTGCAGAATTTCCTGGCCAAGAGGTGTGATTTTATAAAGCTTTCGTTTTTCTTCCTCGCGAACAAACTCAATCAAACCATCTTTTTCCATTTTTCCCAAAGTTCCATACATTGTGCCCGGTCCAATTTCGACTTGACCCTCAGTCATCTCTTTTACCTTTTGAGTTATATTGTAGCCATGCATTTCTTCCTGAAGGCAAAAGAGAATGTAAAAGCCGGTTTCTGTCATTGGAACATAAACACGCTTTATTTTTGCATCCATAAGCTCCTCGTTATATTGCATTTCGATATATCGCACTTCGCTATAGCGAAGTTAGATATAATATATCGCAGTGTGATATATATGTCAAGTTTTTTTATAGGGAAATTGTTTATTTGAAATTTATATGAAATAATAAAAATATGAGTATTGTTGTAGTTGAATATGATAAAAAGTGGCCGGATGATTTTTTGAAGATAAAAGACCAGTTGCAGAAGGTGCTTACAGTGCATTGTAAAGTGCAGCATGTCGGCAGCACTTCAATTCCGGGAATGAAGGCTAAGCCTATAATTGATATTGATGTGGGACTTGAAAACTGGGAAGATTTTGAAAAGGTAAAAAAGGCGTTTGCGTCAATCGGTTATGATCATGAAGGCGATAGAGGTATTACAGGCCGTGAGGCTTTTTGCAGAAATGGAAAAGTTCATAACGAAATACTTGATACTATAGACCATCATCTTTATGTATGCTCAGTTGATAATGAAGAATACAAGCGACACATTTTATTTCGCGATTATTTGAGAAATCATGATGAGGCTCGGGATAGATATAATCAGATAAAAGAAGAAATCTTAGCAAAGGTTGGCTCAGACAACAGGGCTGGCTACGTACAGATGAAGGAAGAAGAATACAGGGATTTTTTTGAGGAGATTATTGAAAAAGCAAAACAGTGATGGAATATATTCTCAAAAAACACTATAATATTGTAATTATTTTTATTGATTTTGAGGAAAAAATGAACAGACGACTTATCACAGCAGCTTTACCTTACGTTAATAACATTCCGCATTTGGGAAATATAATTCAGTCGCTTTCGGGCGATGTTTTTGCGCGCTTCTGCCGCAGCCGTGGCTACGACACTCTTTATGTTTGTGGTGTTGATGAATACGGTACTGCAACCGAAACTAAGGCTCTTGAAGAAAAAACTGAGCCTCGTGCTCTCTGCGATCACTACTATGGCGAGCACACAAAAATCTATGAATGGTTTAAAATTGATTTTGATAAATTCGGCCGCACTTCTAACGAACAGTGTACTGAAATTACACAGTCGCTTTTCAACGACCTGGACAAGGCCGGCCTCATTCACGAGCATGTGAACAAGCAGCTTTTCTGTCCTCACTGTAATATGTTCCTTGCAGACCGCTATGTTGACGGAACCTGTCCTAAGTGTGGTTACGAAAAGGCTCGCGGTGACCAGTGCGATAAGTGTGGTTCTCTGCTTGATCCTACTGAACTTAAAGAACCTCGCTGTCATACCTGTGGCGGAACTCCAGAAGTTCGCGAAACAAAACACCTTTACATCGACCTTCCTGCAATGAGCGGCAAACTCAACGAATGGATGGAAAAGGCTAGTGTAGAAGGCCGCTGGGCTGATAACGCCATCAACATGACTAAGGCCTGGATTCGCGATGGTCTTCAGGAACGTGCAATTACCCGCGATCTTAAGTGGGGTATTCCTGTTCCAAAGCCTGGTTATGAAAACAAAGTTTTCTACGTTTGGTTCAATGCACCAATCGGATATATTTCTATCACAAAGCAGCTGGCTGATGAGCTTGTAAAGGCCGGCAAGCAGAGCTTTGACTGGAAGAGCTGGTGGATTCCAAGTGAATCAGAAGAAGGTAAGAATAAGCCTAAGGTAGAGCTCTTCCAGTTTATCGGAAAAGACAACATTCCTTTCCACACTGTAATTTTCCCTTCAACATTGTTAGGCTCACCTCACGAGTGGACAAAACTTCATCACATGTCTTCTACTGAGTTCCTTAATTATGAGGATGGAAAGTTCTCTAAGAGTCTTGGAATCGGTGTGTTTGGAAGCGACGCAATTGAGAGCGGAATCCCAGCTGATGCATGGCGTTTCTATATCTTCTATAACCGCCCGGAAAAACAGGACTATCAGTTTACCTGGAAAGACTTTATGGAAAAGCTTAACGGCGAGCTGATTGGAAACCTTGGTAACCTCGTAAACCGCACACTCCTGTTTGTAAATAAATATTATGAAGGAAAGATTCCTGATGCCCCTGTTGATGAAGAGCTCTGGACAAAGGTTCGCGAGCTTGAGACTAAGGCAACAGCTAGTCTGGAATGGGCTGATTTGAAGGACGCTTTCCACACAATGTTTGAAATTTCAGATATCTGTAATAAGAAGTTCCAGGCAACTGAGCCATGGAAGGCACGTACAGAAAATCCGGCAGTGGCAGAAAGCCTTATCCACAACCTCTGTTATGTAATTAAGGATTTGATGATTATGATGAATCCTTATATGCCACAGTACACTCAGAAAATCATGAGCTACTTTGGAAAGTCTATTCAGGTTAAGAAGGTTGGAATGGAAACTCAGCCTGGTTACACCTGGGAAGATCTTGGCAAGCTCGAAGGCCTTACAACTGTCGGACCAACTGAAGTTTACTTTAAGCCAATGGATCAGAAGACAATGCTTGCCTTCCGCGAGAAGTTTGCAGGAAAGCAGCAGAAGGCTGAAAAGAAAGAAAAGAAAGCTGATAAGAAAAAAGCCGAGCCAACTGTATTGCCAGTAGACCAGCAGGCTGATTTCTTCAACAAAAATATCGAACTCACTGTAGCAAAGATTGTCGACGTAAAACCAAATCCGGAAGGAGAAAAGCTTTATATCGAAACTCTTGATGATGGAAGCGGAACACCTCGTACAATTCAATCAGGCCTCCGCATGTACCTCAAAGAGAGTGACCTTCTTGGCAAGCACGTAATTATCGCAAGTAATCTTGCACCTCGCACAATGCGTGGTGTTGAAAGCCGCGGTATGCTTCTTGCCGGAGACTATAAAGATGCTGATGGCAAAGACTGCGTTGAAGTTCTCGATGCAGGCTGGGCAGCACCTGGTACAAAGGTAGTTCTTGAAGGTGCTGATGTTGCTGCCGCAAAGAAAGAGCAGATTACAGGTGATGAGTTCTTTGCAGTTCAGATTGCCGCAAAAGACGGCCTCGTTCAGATTGCAGGTAAGAAGCTCCTCGCTGACGGAAAAGAGATCAAAACAGAGAAAGCTTTAAATTCTGAGATAGGCTAAAAAACGTCATCCCGAACTCGTTTCGGGATCTATATTAAAGAGATGCTGAAACAAGTTCAGCATGACATGGAAAAAATTATGAGCATAAAAGACGAAGCAATTGCGTGGGTACGCGACTATTTTGAAAAGAATGGCAATTCTCAAACAAAAGCCGTAATCGGAATTTCGGGCGGTAAGGACTCATCTACCGTTGCCGCTCTCTGCTGTGCCGCTCTTGGCAAAGACCGCGTAATCGGCGTAATGATGCCAAATGGAGTTCAGTCTGATATTGAAGATTCTAAAAAGCTCTGTGCTCACCTTGGAATCAAAAATTACACAGTAAATATTGCTGATGCTTACAATGGGCTTACCCGTGCAATAAAAGATTCAGTCGGAGCTGATGAAGTTCCACCTCAGTATAAAACAAATACACCGGCACGCCTCCGCATGGCTACTCTTTACGGAATTGCAGCCTTGGAAGGCAATGCCCGTGTTTCAAATAACGGAAACCTGAGCGAACGTCTTGCAGGCTACTTTACCTTGTGGGGAGACGGAGCAGGAGACTTTGCAGCCCTTGCAAATCTTTATGTTGATGAAGTAGTTGAGCTGGGAAAATCTCTTGGCCTTCCAGCAGAGCTTTGTGACAAGGCTCCAAGTGACGGCATGTCAGGCAAAACTGATGAAGACAACCTCGGCTTTACTTATGCTGATTTGCGTGCCGTTGCCGAAGGAAAAACTGATGGTATGGATGCAGGAAAGGTTGATGTCATCAAAAAAAGAATCTACGGAATGGACTTTAAGAAGAAACTTTTGAATCTTCCATGCTTTGTGCCATCGATTAGAAAATAGTGTCATCCCGAACTTGTTTCGGGATCTTTTATAAGATGCTGAACCAAGTTCAGCATGACGCATATTTGTTTTAGGATAACTTATGTTTAATATTCAAATCCACAAAATAGAAAAATCCACCCACGAAAACGACGGAACTTTTTTACAGACTCCCTTCTGGTGCGAGTTTAAGGCCCGCCACGGCTGGACCTACCGCCGTTTTGAAATTGAGTATACCTTGCCACCTCTGAATGCTTCTGATAAAGAATGCGCAGAAGGACATAATAACGAAAAGCAAGAAGCAAAAAATGTTAAAAGCGAAATCGCAGTTCTCAACCGCAGCTTTGCAAAAGGAATATTCTCAATTGCCTACATTCCGCTTTTTCCAAAGCTGCCTTACGAGTGCACTCCGGAAGAATTACTGGATAAGGCTTTTGATGATGAAGGGGATGCATCAGCTCTCGCAGGTCAGGAAATCATAACCCCGGAAACTCAGACAATCGAGTTCGCACACTTTTTAAGTGAACTCGCTGAGGCCCTCAAAGCTGAACTTCCTTCAAACACAATCGCAATACGTTTTGACCCGGATGTAAGCTTCAGTACTCCTGAAGACCGTGACCTCTTTAATTATGGTCTTAAAACAGTATCTTATGCTGACCGTCTTAAGCTCCGCAAGAACTCAGTAGACATTCAGCCGCCGGACAGTACACTTGTAGACCTCACCGGTACAGAAGAAGAAATCCTCGAAAAAATGCATTCCAAGTGGCGTTATAATATCCGTCTTAGCGAAAGAAAGGGCGTTGCCATTCACCGTTACTTAGGAAATGATATTAACTTGTCTGAAAAAATCGACAAATTTTATGAGCTTACAAAGATTACAAACGCCCGCGACGGAAATGCAAGTCATGCAAAGGCATATTATGCAGATCTCATTAAATCCTCTGCAGAAGAAATCAGCAAGGGCCGCGATGTTCCGGTAATCAGCCTTTACATCGCAGAACACGAGGGTGAGGAAATTGCTTCCATCATTACGCTTTTCAGCCACGACGAAGCAATCTATCTTTACGGAGCCAGCAGCAATAACAAACGAAACCTTATGCCAAATCATCTTTTGCAGTGGACAGCTATGAAGGATGCAAAAGCATACGGTAGTAAATATTACGATATGTACGGAATGCCACCGGAGGGTAAGGACGAAAATCATCCTATGCACGGCCTTTACATGTTCAAGGCAAACTTCGGAGGTAAGAACATCCACCGAACCGGCAGCTGGGACATTCCTCTTAAGGCAATTTACCGCCCATACAGCGTCGCTGAAAAACTCCGCGCCTTCTGGCATAAAAAAGTAATCAAGAAGTTGAAGGGTAGATAATGAACTTTTACGACACAAATGATATCCCATGCTTCGGCGTGGCTGGAAATTTTACAGGACACCTGGAGCAGGCAGGCGAAGCCGCTGACTTCAAAAATGTTAAGACGCTCGAGCAAAACGCTCCAAAGGCCATTTTTCCGACCTTTTTGCCAAAAAAAGAGGCAAATTCAGCCTCAGACGCTTCTGTAATTCCGGATTTTCTTACAATCTTCCCCTTTGACCCAAAACGCATAATTTTCCCAAAAGGCGAAGAAAAGTTGCAGATAGAACCTGAATGCGCAATCATCTTTGATGCCACCTGGCAGGACGACCAGTTAGTAGGACTAAAGCCACTTTCTTTTGGCGCCTCAAACGATTGCTCAATCCGAAAACAGGGCGCAAAGAAAATCAGCGAAAAGAAAAACTGGGGTGCTTGCACAAAAGGCTTTTCAGAAAATCAGATAGCCTTCGACTCTCAAAGTTTTACAGAAAACTGCAATCTCAATGACTACCGCATTGCAAGCTTCCTTATCCGTAACGGCGAAGTTCACGACTACGGCGAAAACTCCGCAGTCCGCGACTACAGCTACATCTACAAAAAGCTGACTGACTGGATGCTGGACAAGTTCAATCATCAACTGAACGAAGGTCCTGCAGAAGATATTCACAGTTACCTGCTCGCCGCAGGCCGCCCGTCACGCATACTGGTTTCAATCGGAGCAACCCGCTACACAGCCTGGGGAGAATCAAACTTCCTCCAGAATGGCGACAAGGCTGTAGTAGTAGTTTACCCTGAATCAAAATACAGTGCAGACCAAATCAAAAAAATGGCAGAAACCGGCGACTTTTCAGACTGCGCAATTTCTGCCCTGATTCAGACTGTAGAAATGTAAATCGCTAACGTCACCGCGCTAAGGATACACAATCAGCGGAATCTCCATTTCATCCGGAGTGAGACTTCCATGTAACGACACAAACTTCTGTCCGTTTGCATAGATTGAAAGATCACTGGTAGCAATCGCAATATAATCCCCAAGCATCGAGCGGAAAGTTTTATGATGTTTACCAGTTCCCATCAGATTTTTTACAATCATTTCTTCAACAGGCATCAGAATGAATTTCTCACCAAAGAGGCGATTGAATTCTTTTTCGAAAAAATCCTTTTTTCCATCTTTTATAAAGAGATTCAAAACACGAGGCTCAAGTGAAGGTTTACGGATAAGACAATCAAAAAGCTCCGGATAATCCTGAATGTAAACATAATTTGTATCGATGTGTCCGTGGTCTGCGGTTACGACGATAAGACTATCTTCAAGTTCGGCTGCGAGTTCAGCAACCTGTTGCTCAAGACTAACAATACACTCATGAGCTTCTTTAGAACCACAGCCATAGGTATGCAAAAGACCGTCCGGCTGATTCCAGTAAGCGTAAATGTATCTGGGGCTATCCGATGCGCCAGCCGCCCCAGCTTTGGATTTACATATATCTTTTATATGTTGGCAAACCTTTTCAAAGCTGTCGATTTCAGAATCAAGAAAGGGAGCAACAAGATAAGCTTCTTTTCCAGCCTTTTTGATTTTATCAGTTATGTTTTCATAAGGAGTCAAAGTCCAGGCAACATTGTAATCTGCAGCAGGCTTTTCTGTTCCCTGAATCTTATTGATAAAAACAGTTACATTTTCACCAATCTGAGGATAATAACAGTCCCAGCCAAGCCAGGCATGCTGGCAAGGCTGTAAGCCTGACATAACAGAAGTTGTTGCCGCAACCGTAGTTGAAAGAAACGTAGAAGAATAGATTCCCGCCAGGTGAGAACGGAAACTCCCCTCAGTCTTAAGGTGCCGCTCAAGAATCGCTTTTCCCATTCCGTCCAGAAGGATTACAACTATGTTCTTGTAATTCTTTTGAAGATATTTATCCAGAAGAGGAAGGGTATCTCCATTGGTCGTCAGCCCCAATTTTTTCAAAATTGAGTTAGGTAGGTTTGCAATACAGTTTTTATAATCCGGTAATACGATTTTATGTTTTTCCATGCTCAGTCCTTTTCTTTTTTTCTCAAAATCCAGATCAGATTACTCTGATACTTTGCGGCGCTCATCGGGTCATTCAAATCTTCCTTGTCGCCCTTGTAGCCGCGGTAGATATCCACAACTTCAAAGCCGCAAAGCTCAGCAAGCAGGAACATTTCCCAACGGTAAGTCTGCCGCATTTTGAGCGGACGAATCCGCTCCCCAATCACATTTCCATCCTCATCATAAGTTTCAAATTTCCAGTTGCCGCTCATAATCTGTGTCCAGGGATTATAGGAAATCGCATTGTAGATTTTTTCGAGCTGCCCCTGGCTATTTACATATTCCAGACGGAAAGAGTAATCATCCGGCTTTGTATTCATCTGCTGGGCCTGTACGGCTGGCCATGGATCAAAAGTATTAAGTGTAAGAATGCCGCCAGGAACAAGATGCCGATCAAGATTTTTCAAAGCCGCTATCTGAGACTTCTGATCCGGCAAATGCATAAAACCGCTTCTTGCAATTATGACAAGTGAATATTTTCTGCCCGCATCAAAATCGGTCATGTTACCAGGAAAGATTCTCAAGTCCAGATTTTTTGCCGCAGCCTTTTCTGAACAGACACGACACATCTCCTCTGACAAATCAGTGCCGTCAGCAATTACACCATGCTCAGCAAGGTAAAGCAAAACCGCGCCGGTTCCACAGGCTACATCAATCACGCCATCTTTGCCATACTTCTTTGCAAGCTCCAGATAAAAGTCCTGAAAGCCTTCATGAGCGTCAAAGTCCCTGTACATAACTTCAAGATACCTGTCGTAGTTTTCAGCTACATCTTTAAAATCGTGTAAGTCCATATAAAACCTCCTTTTGCATTTTGCTGCGGGCCCTGCGAGCAAAAAAAAGCCACTTACCCGAAGGCAAGTGGCCGATTATCCAGATTAAAAAATGTTCAATCTATCGAACTATCGCACTTTGTACCCCGGGCATACGCTAATCTTGCCATCATCATTTGTGGTGGTTGTGGTAAGAGAACGTGTATCCTGAGTCACAAAATTGAACATCATAAAGCCAACATACAGAAAAAGTTTAATTACGTCAAGTCAGTTTTTTCAGCCCGTTTTTTCCCACGAAGCGTAGGTTGTATCCGACACTTCGCTGTGATAATCTGAAATCACAAATTGAGCCCTGGCCGGCAGGCTCTTACTCAGGAGATTTTTATGGACAACTATGTAACAGGAGCGGTAATTAAAAGACTCCGCGAAAACAAGAAGATGACTCAGGAAGAACTTGCCCAGAAGATTTTTGTAACGAGCAAGGCTGTAAGTAAATGGGAAACAGGAAAAGGATTTCCGGATGTGGGACTACTTGAAGCTCTTGGAAAGGCACTGGATGTTTCTGTGATTGAACTTCTTTCTGGCAAGGATATTACAAATCTGAATAAAGCCTGCAATATGGCAAAGGGAAAGTTTTATGTCTGCCCGGTTTGCGGAAATGTGATTCAGACTACCGGCGAGGCTGTAATTTCCTGCTGTGGAATTACCTTGCCGCCACTGGAAGCCGAAAGCCCGGACGAGGAACATTCTCTGAAAGTCAAGATTGTCGAAGACGAATATTTTGTGACTCTCAATCATCCGATGACAAAGGAGCATTATATTTCGTTTATAGCTGCAATTTCGGATAACGGAGTTCAGCTGATAAAACTGTACCCGGAAAGTAATGCAGAAGCACGCTTCAAAATCAACCGGGTACGCAAGCTTTACGCCTACTGCAACCGGCACGGACTTTTTGAAGTGGACAGAAAAGAGTTACGACTTCTCCAATAATGCTGTCACCCTGAACTTGATTCAGGGTCTCTTTTATAGATGCTGAATCAAGTTCAGCATGACATTCAGATTATAATTCTCTTTGCCTGAAGAATAATTGCATCGCCGGGAAAGAGTTCTTCGAACCTGGCGACTGCATTCTGTAGAATTGATTTTTCATCTGCAGCAATTATACACTCGCAGAATCCTTTTTCACGTTCCTGTTTTGCAGCAAGGTCGTTAGTTTGATTTAAGAGTTTGACACCTTCAAGTAGCAGGATTTCTTCCATTTGTTTTTCTGACATCAAAGGAAGCTTGAGGCTTAAAACATGTTTCTTGAGGTTCGCATAGATTTCAACAGGCTCTTTGCCCGTACTTTCAAGCTCAATCACCGCCTTATACATCATCTCAAAAACAGAAAGCCCGCATGCAGCCGCATAGGTATAAGTCATTCCGCTAAGGCGTGGGTTTATTTCAATAATGTGCCATTTGCCCTTATCATCTAAAATCAAATCAACTTGAGCAGCCCCGCAAAGCCCAAGCCCATGGGCAAGCTTCAACATCATCTCCCGCAAAACCTCAGGTAGTTCACAAGGCCCATATTTCACACTTTGCTTTGGACTTGTAATTCCATACTGATTTACGCTGAACTCAAAAGGCGGTAACACAGTGTATGCTCCAGGAACACCATAAATCTCAAGGCCGAACTGGCGCCCGCTTATAAACTCTTCAATCAGGCGGTTGGAATTATTTCGCTTTGAATTAAGATATCCTGCTACCTCACCGTATGTATGGGCAACAGTCATTCCGTAGGAGCTCAGGCCGGTTGTGTCTTTTATAATCACCGGAAGTCGCAGCGTCCCGACTTGTGCCAGCACACTTTCTTTATAAACATTGCGTAATACATCTTTATTGCTTCCTGCGCAAAAATATAAATCATGATCGCAGAAAACTCCCGCCGCCACCTCAAATCCCAGCCGCGCCAGCTGGTTATGGGTCCGCCATTTATCAAAACAAGTAAGCCCCGTCTGCACGCTATGGCAAATAGTCTTTACACCGCGCTCTCTAAGTTTTTCTCCCACAAGAGCATCGCTTACAGGCAACCAGTCGTAGGGCTCAATCCAGAAGGTCATGGCAATTGCAATGTCGGGCTTTAGTTCTAAAAGAGCATCGGTAAAGGTCTGACTGTCAGTCTCTAGTGGAAGATATCGGATATTGGAGTGCAAAGATGCCACCCCGTGTGAGCCTGAAGTTTTTGATTTTTCTTCTGAAGCCCCCTGTGAATTATCCAATTTCTCAGGCAAGAAAATCCCCGGCTTCTGCGTCAGACAGAAAAACTCATGCTCGGGATGAGCTGCACAAAAATCCCCAAAAGACTCCTCATTCCGCGGCATCACAGATATCTTAAAAGTATTGTCATCAAAAACATTTGAGTTAGTCGAGTAAAAAACTATTCGCATTGCAAAACCTTTTTAATTGATTCAATAAAAAGCTTTTCTTCTTCCGCCGTAAGAACTTCTTTATCATACAAGGCTTTTTCAAAAAGCTGTCCTGCATTTGTGGCAGCTTCTTTATTATCTTCAGTTTGAAAATATTGTGCAATAAGGTCTGTGTATTCAGCCGGAGCCAGATTTACCCGGTAATGAATTTTATGAGCCTCTCCCCAGTCAATAAGACGCATAAACTGTTTTGTAAGATGGTCAATTTCTGCAGTCTTTTCCTTACTGCGTTTTGCCTTTTTCAAAAAGTCCAGCATTGAATCCTGAAAGCTTTTTGCCTGAACCGTAGAGTAGGCCTGGCTGGAATCATCCTTTGAAAAAATAAATCTGAAAAAATTTTTTATATCAGACCAGACATCCCGCAGGAATCTGATTAATTTACCTTCGCTCCAGAATACTCTCCAGTGTCTGGTAAAAAAAGGTTTTATGAAGAAGTAGAGAACCGCGCCGGCAATAGCCACAATTGCAGCATATTTAATGAATTCAAAAATTATTTCAAGAATAAGATTTGGTCTTACTTCTGGTCCAAAATCATCTCCCATATTTAATTCCGGAAGCGGAATATAACCAAAATCATCTTCGTGAACAGGCATATTATCATTCAACTGTTCGTCATATTCACTCAAAAAATAATTGATTTTGATAAGAGCTTTATTTGATGAAAGGAGTGCAGCAAAAGCAGAAGCCAGCAGAATAATCAAAAATACAGAACGTAAAATCTTCTTTTTGTCCGCGATGTAATCCTTAAAGCCAAGGAAGGCATAAAAAACATCATTCTTAAATAAGCCTAAAGTATAATAACAAAGCATAATACTCAGGTAAAATACAATAACCAGCATAGTAATGATCGGGTTAAAATGACCTTGAGAAAGCTTTCCAAAAACAAGAATTATAAACATTACAACAGAAAGTCCGAATAAAACTGCCTGCTGGCCTTTTGTTTTTTCTGTCAAATCGATTGCAACGAGGTTATTATGAAAAAGATAAGTTTCCAGTTCTTTTCCTTCAAAGCCCTCACATTCATATAAAAACCTGTCATGGTAAATAAACATGTCATTAATTCCAACGCCAATAAAATATTCAACTAAAAGAGCCGGAATCAAAATATATGGAGCATACCCTTCGCCCAAAAGTGCCGCAAGCACAAGAACTGCAATCTCATAAAAAACTATGAAAACAACATGCATTGCGGACTTTATTTTTTCAATGGCAAAAATCTGAAGTACAAGAGAAAATATCAGGCCCGAAGCACCAAGAACGATGTAGACGAATAAATCAACAAAAACTTTATCAACTTCGTAATTATTAAGTACTTTAGAAAAGATTCCCACAGCGGCCAGCAAAAGAGAAGAGGAAGTTGTAAAGACTAAAATCCGTTCAAAAATTCTCTCAAAGTTTCCCTGCATAATTCTTCATAATTCCTACATTCTGTGTATTGATATCCTGCTTATTGGCTTCTACCTTTGCAAAATACTTATCAACTTCTTCAGGACCTATTTCAAAAAAGAGGGTTCCATGTGGCAGCTGATTTTTAAAACGGGTTCTTGGGTTATAATTTATCTTACCTTGTACACTTTTTATGACAGATAATATATCCAGAATTGAATCTGCCTGATTTTGATGTGGCGGAAGGTATGGAAAACCTTCTGCATAGGCCGCAAAGCCGCAGCGCTGACGCAAAACCCGCGATTTTTCAACAATATTTGCTGCAATTTCTATGGCTTTTTCCATATGAAAGGTTCGGGTATGCAGGTCATAATCATCAAGAGCAAGATTCAAAAAGACAAAAAAAGGTGCATCAAAAGAGGCTTCATACTGATTTGTAAAAAGGGCATCAAACTTAGCGCTTGCCCGCCAGTTAATCCGCTTCTGCTCGTCGCCATTCATATACTCACGGATAGAACGGCGCATGGTGATATCTTCATAGCAGGGGTTATTGATTTTGATGTTGCCCTGAGGAAAGCCCGGAACAGCCTCTGTAATCAGCTTTATTCGGGCAGGACGCACAGTGATTTCCAGGGGAGAAGGAACTTCCATATCAATTAAAAAAAGCCCAAGAGGGTCACTAGTCCTGAAACGCACAGGCCCTGCATGAAAAAGCCCCCTGTCACGCGAAGTTACCTCGTAAGTAATTTTTTTGATTTCATGAGGCCTGAGCCTTGTAATTCCCCTGTTACCATCATTAAAAATCTGAAAATAGGGCACTTCATCAAAAAAATAGCAGACATGAGCTGTAAGAGGTGAATAGTTTTTGATTGTAAAAGATATTTCCGAATGTTCTTTGCAGGCAAGCTTAAGCTTCTGGGTATTACGTTCTACCTTAATACTACCTTTAAGCACAAGAGCATAGAAAAAAGAAATCAAAAAGACAGAAAGTATTCCAAGGCATATAAACTGCAGCAATTTATATGGACTTACCAGAAAAAAGATGAGGCTTATTGCAGTTGAAACATATACCAGGGACGAAACTTTCATAAATAACTGTCGCTCTGTAATTAAAGGTGAGCCTTAAAATCCGGGAGCGGAACCTGTTCAATCAGATCTTTTATAATTGATTCTGCACTGTAGCCTTTTAACAATGAATCACTTGTAAGAATAATTCTCTTTCTGAAAACCGGCAGGGCAAGGAGTTTTACATCTTCAGGAGTTATAAAAGTTCGTCCCTGAACTGCGGCATAAGCCTGGCAGGCCTTGTAGAGTGCTATAGAACCGCGTGGAGAAATACCGGCCGCAATTCTAAGGTCATTTCGGGAAGCACGGGACAGAGCAATCAGATAGGCAAGAACAGCTTCATCCACATGGATTTCTACAGCTTCCTTCATGGCAGCAAGAATATCATCTTTTGCAACTACTGCCTTTACATTTTCTACCGGATGAACAAGAGAACGCTGGGCTGTAATGATTTCTGCTTCCTGAACTTCATTTGGATAGCCCATAGAAAGAGTCATCATAAAGCGGTCCTTCTGAGCTTCCGGCAGAGGAAAGGTTCCTTCTGATTCAACCGGATTTTCTGTAGCAAGCACAAAGAAGGGCTTTTCAAGCTCGTGGCGCTTTCCGTCCACGCTGACCTGACCTTCGGCCATACATTCAAGCAGGGCAGACTGGGTTCGCGGAGTTGCTCGGTTCAACTCATCAACAAGAACAATGCTTGCCATTACAGGACCGGCCCGGAATTCAAAGACCTTAGCATCCGGCAGCCAGACAGAAGAACCCGTAACATCCGAAGGCATAAGATCCGGCGTACACTGAATACGGCTGAAAGCTAGCCCCGAAGCCTTAGCAACTGCTTTTGCGAGAACTGTTTTACCTGTACCCGGAACATCTTCCAAAAGGACGTGCCCACCCGCAAAAAGGCAGGCAAGCACCATATCTACAACGTCAGTGTTTCCTTTGAAAACCTGACAAACTTCGTTTTTGATTTTATCTGAAACTTCTTTTATTTTTGACATATCAAAATTATAACATAACATATTTTATATTGCCACACGGATTCGGAATTACTAACGTAATTCCAATATAAAATTTTATTAATGATTTTGCGTTAGCAAAATCGAATCCGTGTGGCACTTTAAAAAGTATTGTCTTTACAATACAATACTTTTTAATGACTAAGGATGATTTTTTATTTCTTGTAGAAACCGAGACTATTCACGACTTTCTCTATAAGGGTAAAACCTATACCATAACTTATGATAAAAGTCCTGATGGTCGTAAATGGATTATCTTCGGCGACATCGCAGACAAGACACGATATGATTCGGTAGGCGAGTTTCTCAACAAGGCTAAAATCGAAAATCATTTCTTTAAGGACATGCTGGATATCTTTTAATGAATATAAATCATAACATTGGACACAAAACCGTAGTTGCCCGCGCCTCTGCAAAGGCAAGCCATCAGATTAACATGACCGAGGGGCCGATTTTTTCCAAGCTCCTCAAATTTTCAATTCCTCTTATTCTTTCAAGTGTACTGCAGCTGCTTTTTAATGCGGCTGATGTAGTTGTTGTCGGCCGCTTTGCCGGTGACAATTCACTGGCTGCCGTAGGCTCAACAGGCTCTCTTGTAAATCTTTTGATAAATCTTTTTATGGGTCTTTCTGTCGGAACTAACGTAGTTGCCGCAAACTATTTTGGTGCTAAAAAATTTCAGGAGCTCCAGGATACTGTTCATACGGCAATTCTGGTTTCGGTTTACAGCGGCCTTATTCTTACGGTTGTAGGTGTCCTGGGTGCAAAGCCGATTCTTACATTTATGCAGTCCCCGGCCGAGGTTTTGAACCTGGCAGCTCTTTACCTTCGCATTTACTTTGGCGGAATTACAGCCACAATGGTTTATAATTTTGGTTCCGCCTTACTCCGCGCAAAAGGCGACACCCGCCGTCCACTTTACATTTTGCTGGCAGCCGGAATCATCAATCTGGTTTTAAATCTGATTTTTGTAATCTGTTTTAAGATGGATGTAGCAGGAGTAGGGCTTGCAACAGTTATTTCTCAGGTCATTTCCGCAGTTGCCGTTCTAATCATTTTGATTAGAGAAAAGGATGATTTTAAGCTGAATCTTAGAAAACTTCACATAAACCGCATGATTTTCACAAAAATCGTAAAAATCGGCCTTCCGGCAGGCTTTCAGGGAATCATGTTCAGCTTTTCTAATGTAATAATTCAGAGTTCAGTAAACGGTTTTGGAGCAACCTTGATTGCCGGAAACGCCGCCGCAGTAAATCTTGAATCCTTTATCTATACCGCAATGAACGGCTTTTCTCAGGGCTCTTTGACCTTCTGTTCCCAGAACATGGGAGCAGGCCGCATAGACAGAATCAAAAAAATCGTATGGATTTCACAAGGCTGCATCATCGTAATTGGAGGCATTCTTGGAGCAATTTTCCTTTACTTTGGAGACGAGCTCTTAGGAATCTTCTCGCCAAACCCGGAAGTTATAAAAGCGGGTATGGGCCGCCTCTGGATAATTTTTACAACCTATTACCTTTGCGGTATGATGGACGGCATGGCAAACTCAATCCGCGGAATCGGCCACTCACTTATGCCCGTCATTTCTTCACTTATCGGAGCCTGCATCTTCCGCATCATCTGGCTCTTTACAATTTTCCTGATTCCACAATTCCACACGCCGGCAACAATCTTCCTGTCATACCCAATCAGCTGGATACTGACCTTTGCGGCAAATGTGGTATTTTATAATAAGTATATGAGGAAAATTTCAAACTAGTTTTATTTTTCCACGATTTCTGCTATTATACCCACATGAACATGGAAGCTTTTATTCTGGGCTGCGGAGGAATGCAGCCTTTACCATATAGGCATTTGACATCTGTTTTGCTGCGACGCGAGGGTGACCTTTTTCTTTTTGATGGCGGCGAGGGTACTCAGGTTAGCCTTAAGCGGCTGAATCTCAAATGGAAAAAAATCGATGCAATTTTTGTTTCTCATACTCATGCAGACCACGTAACCGGGCTTCCTGGCATTCTTATGCTGTCCAGCCAGGTAGACAGAACTGAGCCTCTTTACATTTATGGCCCTCCGAAAATCAAGGAATATATTGAGACCAGCCGCAAGGTTCTGGATATGTACATCAACTATCCTATTGTAGTAAAGGAAATTACAGCGCCATGCATTGTTCATTCCGGAAAGGATTTTTATATCCGCGCCTTTCCTCTGGACCACACTAAGGTTTGCGTAGGTTATACTCTGGAAGAAGCAGATCGCCCAGGTGAGTTTCATCCGGATAAGGCGCGAGAACTTGGAGTTCCGTGCGGACCTCTCTGGTCTGATTTGCAGAAGGGCTTTGAAGTTACAACTCCAGACGGCAAGGTAGTTAAGCCTGCTGATGTTATGGGCGAAAAACGCAGTGGCCGCAAGTTTTCTTTTGTAACCGATACGCTTTTTAAGCCTTCTATTATTGATGAGGTTCGTGGTTCTGACCTTTTGATTTGCGAGGGAATGTTTGAAAAAGAACTCGAAGATCAGGCAAAAGAAAAAAAGCACATGACAGCCGTTCAGGCCGCAACAATTGCCCGCGATGCAAACGTTCGCCGCATGTGTATGATTCACTATTCACCTCGCTATACAGACAAGGAGCTGCAGAAGCTTTTAGACGAGGCAAGGGAAGTGTGGCCACAGACCGAACTTTCAAAGGACCGAATGCATATAGAGATTCCGTTCCAAGATTGACGGAAGAAATCGTCATCCCGAACTTGTTTCGGGATCTTTTACAATAGATGCTGAAACAAGTTCAGCATGACATGCTTATTGAGCTTTTATGATAGAACTAACTAATTTTTCAAAATCATATAATAAATCCGCCCCCGCCGCAGCAGACGTCTCTCTCACCATAGCAGACGGCACTATCACCGGGCTGCTCGGCCCAAACGGATCTGGAAAAACTACAATCATGAAGGCTATATGCGGTTTTCATTTTCCGACCTCAGGCAGTATTACAATCAGCCTGCCGGATGGCAACTCTTTTACCACAGACGAAAATCCCGAGCTTTGCATGAAATACATTGGCTACGTACCAGAAATCCCGCTTCTTCCCAAAGACATGCGGGTGCTGGACTTTCTTCGTTACGCAGCCGACACTCACAGAATCACAAAAGACAAAACAGAAGAAGCCTGCGAGCTTGTAATCAAAGAATGCTCAATAGAAAAACTGCTTTCTAAAAAAATCAAAACTCTTTCAAAAGGTCAGCAGCAGCGTGTAAGCTTTGCTCAGGCAATCATACATAATCCACCTAATCTGATTCTGGATGAGCCTGTAAGCGGGCTTGACCCGGCACAGATTTTGCAGATGCGAGATTTAATCAAAAAGCTTTCAAAAACAAAGGCAGTGTTAATGTCTACTCATATTCTGCAGGAAGTTCGCTCACTTTGCGATTCGCTTTATATTATGAGTAATGGAAAGATTACTGCCAGCGGTAGTGAAGAGGAGATTACAAAGCAGGCTGGAAGTAAGTCTCTGGAGGAGGCCTTTATTAAATTAACACAAGGGGGTGCGGAGTAAAAAATCTTGTCATTCCGAACTTGTTTCGGAATCTCTTAACAAGATGCTGAAACAAGTTCAGCATGACAGATAACCGGAGCTAACAAGATGTCGAAAAACAATACTGGTACATTCCAAAACTTTCTCATCCACAATCTGAAAAACAGTATCAGAACTCCGTCCTTTATAATCATTTCAATTCTTTTTGAAGTTTTCGTAGCAATCAACTTCTTTATCCGCCAGCAGTTTTTTACCGGTTCTGGAACTACAGACCTGATTCTTTTTTTCTCTGCCGTTCCTTATATCTGCATAATTGCGGTTCCGGCACTCTGCTATAAACAGAGCTTCAGCACTTATGATGATTTTATTCCGCTTTCGAGTCTCAAGCGGGAAACAGCAGTTTTCCTTACAAGACTGATTTTATACTGCATTCAGATAATCCTTCTTCTGCCTGCTATTCTTCTGGTAAATCTTTTTGGAACAACAGATGGCGGACAGATTTTTTCAAGCCTTATCTGCCTGCTTTTTTATGGAGCGGCAGTTATCTCACTTTGCGGCTTTATTCAGAATGCAATTTCAAACAAGGTTTCAAGCCTGATAATCAGCGCCCTTATACTTGGCATTTTCAACAGTGCCCATCTTTTTGCAGTCTACGTGAATCTCCCGGACTTTCTTACCAGCCTTGCCAGGAGCTTGAGTTTTGCCTGGCATTTTGATGCGGCTGGAAAAGGCATTCTTGATAGCCGCGACCTTTTATGGCTTGCAGGCTCATCAGCCTTATTCCTTTTTCTCAGCGATACTATCATTCAAATCAAAAAGGGCAGGCACTTTAACAAAAATCTAAAACTTCGTCATATTCTGCTTCCTCTTATAAGCCTGCTTATTATGCTGAACGGAAGCCGCTGGTATACCCGCTTAGATTTTTCAAAAAACAAAACATATTCAATCTCAAAATATACAAAGGCTCTGATCAGCCGGATTGAAAGCCCTGTAAAGATAACTTACTACCGTTCGTCAGCCATTGCAAAGCTCTATCCCCAGATACGGGATGTTGCAGATTTTCTTACAGAGTACGCTGCCCAAAGCCGTAAAATCAGCCTGATTATTAAAGACCCGGATAAAGACGCCGGCGTACGTACAATGCTCGAAAACTACGGAATTGCAAGCCAGCAGCTCCGCACTGTTTCAGGCACAAGCACAGAGTTCCTTACTGTTTATTCTGCAATCGTAATTGAACAGGAAGGAAACACAGAAACAATTCCTTTCACAATGGCAGCAAATACTCTCGAATACGACCTTGACGGACGCCTGCGCCATCTGCTTTCAGGCCAGGCACGCACTGTAAATATCATTGTTGGAAATGGCCTCAGTCTTGCAGATGACTACAGTTATGTAATTCCATGGCTGCAGTCCCAGGGCTTTATCTGTAATCCTCTTTATACTGATGATCCGGCCTTTACAGAAGAACTTGATAATTCACAGGGACCGCTTCTGGTTCTGGGAGATAGCGAAATCAACATAGAACAGGCTATTGCCATTGAAGCATATATTTTAAGCGGGCGGGGTGGTTCTCTTCTTGCAATCAGCCCTTATACAGCAGATATTGAAAACTCCTGGTATATTACAGCATCTCCCCATACAAACCTTATTGAAATGGCAGAGAACTGGGACATCCGCTTCCTGCCTCAAATTACAGGCGATCTTTCCTGCGCCCGAATTACAATGTATGCAGATGATAATAATGAAACTCAGCTTTTAAATTATCCTCTCTGGCCAAGCCTTATGGCCCAGCAGAATGCTCCTCTGGGAATGACACTTTTCTGGGCAAGCCCTCTGGAAATCAATTCTGATGATTCCAAGCCTTTTACAATAACTCCATATTTACTGACTTCTCCAGCCGCCTACACAATAGACGAAGACAAGGCCAGTCCTGAAAAGCTTTTTGAAACAAATCCATTCCTCTTGAGCCAGCAGGGTAAAAAGACCAGCTCTGAATATTCAACAAAAATTATCGGTGCAGAAATCAGGGGCTCTCTCCCAGGTCTGTACAATGCAGCCTCTTCTGAATACTCACACATAATCGTTATTCCAGACCAGTATTTTGTAAGCACGCTTATGAATGGCTATATAGGCGGCGATACAGGGGATTACCGCAATTTTGAATTCCTTACAAATGCACTCTTAAAACTTAACGGAGAAGAAGAACTTGCAGCCCTGCAGAGCCGTACCAGCCGTGACACAAGCCTTTATAAGGTAACTGACCTTGTTCAGATGAACTCTTTACGTCTCATTACCTTTATTATACTATTTGTAATTTTACCGCTTTTACTCATCGCTATAGGGGTAATTTTGAATGTTAAACGCGAAAAATAGCTCAAATTTCACTAAAAATACTAAAATACTCATCGGACTTACAGCATTTTTAAGCCTCCTGTATCTGATGTCATTTACAAAAAGCTGTACTTCAAAAGACAGTCGGGAAAGGGTAAAAACTTCACTTGTAAATCCTAAATACAAAGATTCAATTACAAGCTTTGAATTAGAAGATGCAGCAGGCTCTCTTACGATAAATTATAATGGACAATTCTGGACAGCTGGAAGTCTTCCCGCATCGCCAGAACGTATTCAAAATCTCCTTGAAGACCTGACAATAATTCGCAACTTGTATAAAATATCAGACAAAATAAGCCAAAAATCAACCTTTGGCCTTACAAACGGCACAGAATTCCATCTGAGGTATAACACAGAAGATTCTTTTCACGAACTGATTTTTGGTAATCAGGATTTTTCTCTTTCCTCACGCTATCTGATGACAGAAAAAAACACACAGGTTTACGAAATAGATAATACACTTGATAAATATCTTTCAACATCCCTGCAAAGCTGGGCAGAGCCTTTTATCATCTCCCAGGTTGTTCTCGGAAAAATCACAGCAGATGACATTCAGCGTACACAAGTCATAAACCATGAAGAAAACCATATCAGCTCAGTATCAGATCTGCAGAAGCTTTTAGATTTGAGACACGGGGGCTATCCAAATTTTACCCCTGATGAACTAAATGAAGTTACATCAGAAAAGCCTCAGATCACAATCACTCTGGAGTTAGGAAACAAAAACGAAATTGAAATTCAGCTCTATAAATCAAAAAATGAAAATGACTTTATTGTTCTGACAGAATACAAAAGCCAGAAAGACACAAGACCCGTTTTCACATCAGCATCAAAAATCAGCAGCTGGACTTATAACAAAATCAAAGAAAATACATTGTAAATAAAATGAGCAGTAAAGCCCGGCCATATCTTACCGGTTTTTTTATAGCAGAGCCTGAGAAAAATATGGGCATAAGCCGCATTAATTACCGAAAGCCAGCCCAGATACAGATGAGCAAAAGCAAAGCACAGGAGACCAAGAAGCTCGCAAAGCAAGCCCAGCCACTTACCACTTTTATCCTTAAATCCAGAAGCGGGCAGATGATCAAGCAGAAGCTTTAATTCATCAGTAAAGTAAAAACGGTATAAAACCTCTTCATAAAAGGCTGCACATACAAAATTCAAAAGGCAAAAAAGCCACTGCAAGCTCCCCTGAGGATGATTAAAAGACACACCATCAGAAACAAGCCCAAAGGCAAGGCCAAAGTACTGGATAAAAAGAGAACCTGAAAAAAGCATCCCAAAAGTAAAAATCACGGGGAAAACTTTTAGTTTAGACCATAAAGCAAACATCCCTTGAACAGGAGCTTTTACATCATTTTTTTCGACACCCCGAAAATCATAATAAAAAAATAAAAGAGCAAATGAAAGAAGTGCAAGAAGAAGAGGACGCCATGGAAAAGACCAGTCTGCAAAAAGTGAACTCCCGTCAAGAGGCACAGAAGAAAAGAAAGGAGGTACTATAAATAAGAAAATAATAAGCAAAAATACTGCTAAATCCGATAATAAAGTATGCTTTTTCATTCTAAATGTGTTATAATATTATAAACAAAAAGAGGGAATCTTGTACACAGTTACTTTTATAATCATTATATTAGTTATTCTTGCTATAATGGGTGCTGTCTATACAGCCTTTAAGCCCAGAATCAATTTCTTTATAACAGGGCTTGATTCAGGATTTTCATTTGCAGAAATTTCCCTTTTATGGACAGCTGCAGAATTATGCAGTCTTGAACAGCCGACAGCTCTCTTTTATTCTCTTCCGGCTCTTACAAAATGCATGACTCAAATTTCAAACATGACAAGCGCAGACAGCTCAGATAAAAATCAGCTTATCATGACAAAGCTTTTTAACTACCGCACAAAAATCCAGAATGAAGCAGATGATAAAAAGGGTATGACAACCACCCATTCTCTGGATAAGGGCCAGACTCTCCGAATCATTTTACCGGGTAAGGGAGTTTTTACTTCGGAAATTGTCGGTAACGGAAACTTTCTTGTAATTAATGTACCGCGCCAGAAAAACCTTATTCCATATTCAGGAGAAGACTGGGTAGGAAAAGTAATAAGTGTATACCTTTGGAAAAAGGGTGATGCCCGCTACGTTTTTGATACAACAGTAACTCAAAGCGGACTTTTCCTTGGAAAGTCTTCTTTGTTCCTTAAGCATTCTTCAAACCTTGTAAGAACTCAGAAAAGAAAATCAGTTCGTGTAAAGTGTGAAATTTATGGAATGCTTTATATTATTAAAAAAGATAAAATTGATGTAAATGCGATTGAAACCCAGAACGGTTTCCGTTGTTTAATTGAAGACATCTCTGAATCTGGAGCACTTATCCGGATTGGAGGCAAGGGTGTTCAAAATGTAAAGCTTAAGCTTCAGTTTAATATTCATAACAAGCTGATTCTTATGGTTGGAGTAGTAAGAACAGTTGAATACAATGAAGAAAAGAACCAGTCACTCTTACATTTTGAATGTACACATATTGAAACACCAATGCGAAATGAGGTGCTTAAATTTGTTTATAATATGATGCCTGAAAATGAGAAGGAAGTTCTTGAAGCACTTGAGCAGACAGAAGATGATGAAAAGGCAGAAGAGGCTGTAACAGATGCAAATGGAGAGGCTGCTAAAGAAGCTGACGGAAATAATTCAGAATCTGCAGAGACTGATAAAAGTGAAAAATCAGAAGGAGATGCAATTGCACAGGATATTTCCGCTGCAAACGGCAAAGATAATGCTGCAACAGAATCTCCAGCCACATCTTCTGAAAATACTTCAGGAAAAATTACAGATTCAAATGATAACATACCAAACAAAGCAGATGAAATAAATGTTTTTTAAGGACTTAATGAGGTAATGATTATGAAGAAAACACTTAACCTTATTTTTGTATTTTCAATGGCATTTCTGGCCTTTTCTCAAACAAGTAAAATCAAATTCATAAAGGGAAATTTAGCTGATAAAACTGCTGCCGTACGTGAAGCTGAAAATTCAGATTCTCAGTGGATCTCTGAACAGGCAGTTGCTTTTTGTCTCGAAAATAAAGAAGCCCTTGGAAATGACCGTGAACTGGATGGACTTGCAGTAGCCGCAATTCTTTCTTATTCTCCAGAAAATGTAAGAAAATTTAGTGATTCACAAAAGCAAAAACTGACGGAAAATCTTATTGCTTTATTTACTCAATTCAATAAGAGCAGCACAGTTCAAATTGCAGTTATTTCGAAAGCACTTGCCTTAAAGGACACAATTTCAAACGCACCTTTTACAGCCTTATTAAACAGCTACCTTAAAACCCAGGATGTAAAAGCAACAGATAGTGGAGTATTCAAGGCCAGCATGAGTGCCCTTGAAGCAATTGGTAATGAAGAATCATTTACAATTTTATATGGATTTTTAAATGATAATTCCTATTCTTCTTATAAAAAAGAAATTGAAGCAACCACAATAGCACTTATTCCGAATGCAATGAATGAAGTAATTACTCTTATAAAAGGTGCTGATTTTAAGAAAATTTCTTCCATTTTTGCTTTAATGCAAAAAAATTCACAAATTTCGAAAAAAAATCTCTGTGAAATTGCCGAAAACATGCTAAGTGAGTCTATATTATTAGTAGACAATTCTACAGGCATTTCTGCAGAGAATATTAAGTTTCAGATTGATGTACTTTCTATTCTGAGTGAAAACAACTGGACCCGGGCATCAGCTGTTGCTCTTTCATACTTTGATCTTTCAAAAAAGCTGTATGAAAAAAAGGCCATGAACGAAGAGCAGTTTAAGACTGTAATCATCGCACTCAGAAACATTGCGCCACTTGATGCTGTAGCTCCGCTTATAAGTGTCCTGGAAGAATTGAACGACCGCACAGAAAAAGGAAGCAGAGTGTCTTCCGAAATTACGCTGGCCGTAATCAATACTTTAGGTGCTATCGGCGACAAAGCTGCCTTTGACTCACTGCTTGCTGTGACTTATCTTAACTACGAGGAATCGGTTCTGACTGCTGCCCGAGATGCACTGTCAGGACTCAGATGGCAGTAAAAGATTTTTTAAAACCAGTTTTTCTTTCAAGCTTAATCTGCATTTTCGTATTTTATTCAGGATTTTTTACAATCCCTGATAGAACAAAACTGCATAGTCTTTTAAATCCGCAGGATATTACCACTATTTCCGGTAAGCTGATTTCATCTCCTGCAAGAACAGGCAATGGCTCCTACTACACAGCCACTTTTTCACTCGATTCTGCTGCCGATACCCGCAACGTAAACTCAACTGCAAAGGGCAGGGTTAAAGTAATGATTCCCTCAGCTCTGGCAGAAGCATACTCTCCCGGAAAACTCTTTTCACTAAGCAGGTCTTCAAACAGCTCGCAGCCTAATCAGACCTTTCTTTTCGAATCGGGCGGTCACTGTACCTTCAAGGGCCGCCTTTCCCAAAGCGGCTTTTACGTCCGCGAATGCAGCGCGGCCTGGTGGCCTCCAACGTGCCGGGGCCGCCTCGCACACCTGCGCGCTCTATGCCGCTTACACTTCAAAAGACTTATGTACAGCTGGGGCAGTGGAGGCGGCCTCCTCCTGGCGCTTCTCTGCGGGGCCCGCGAATACACAGAGACCGCCACCCAGGACTCTTTCCGCCGCGCCGGCCTCTCACACATCTTAGCACTTTCCGGCATGCATCTTTCAATGTTTTCCGCAATTGCAATGTTTTTTGGCAAAAGAGCCGGAATCAAAAAACTCACTTTTATCCTCCGCATAGTTACATTGTTTGCTTTTGTATGGTTTGCAGGTTTTTCGCCGTCATTGACCCGAGCCTTTATCTGTGCCATGCTTATGATAGCCGCTGCCATAGCGGGGGCCCGTAAGCCAGACATGCTTTCTATTCTGGGCTTTTCATTTTTACTGCAAAGTGCAATCTGCCCTCAGGACATACACAGCGTAGCCTTTATCCTTTCTTACGGAGCACTTGCAGGCATTTTGCTTACCAGCCGCTTTTTCAATATGTTTTATTCAAAGTTTTCTCCACGTATGATTGCTTCGTCGCTTTCTGCGGCCACAGGAGCCCAGACAGTAACAGCACCAATTTCCCTCAAAATCTTCGGGTCTTTCAGCCCTATTGGAATTGTTTCTTCTACAATAGTTTCTCCGTTTGTGACGGTATTTATCTACAGCGGCTTATTTCTGATTCTCCTCAGCCTTATATTTCCATTCCTGGCCAAACCTAGTGGAATTTTTATCAATTTGCAGTATACTGTAATTACTTACATCGTGAGTTTTTTCTCACTTGTACCAAACTGGCATTTATAAATTATGGAGTCAAAATTGAAGCATCCAGACTATAATTCTCCTGCAGAACTCAAAGAGGTATTAGACGCAAAAGGCTTTTCAATGCAGAAAAAATTCGGTCAGAACTTTCTCATTAACGAAGATGCCCGCCGCCGTCTTGTAGATGCTCTTGAACTTACAGAAGGCATGAAGGTTTGGGAAGTAGGGCCTGGCCTTGGTGCCATGACAAATACCATTCTTGAGCGTGGTGCAGATCTTACTGTATTTGAAATTGACCGCGGCTTTGCCTCTTTAATCAGTGAGTTTTTTGAAGACTATAATAAAAAGGGCAGCTTCAGGATTGTAGAAGGCGATGTAATGAAAACCTGGAAAGGTCACTTTAAAGAAGCAGGTCAGCCAGACCGTTTCTTCGGAAATCTCCCTTATAACATTGCCGCAACCATAATTGCAGACACAATCGAAAACAACGTTCGCTTTGATAAATGCGTCTTTACAGTTCAAAAAGAAGTTGCCCAGCGTATGTGCGCAAAGCCAGGTACTTCAGACTATTCTTCTTTTTCGGCTCTCTGTCAGTGGGCTTATGATGTTAAGCCTCTGCTTGATTTAGCCGGTGGAAACTTCTGGCCAAAGCCAAATGTAGATTCACGGGCTGTTGTATTTACCAAAAAAGCTGATTTCCCTTGCTGTAAAAATCCAGCTACCTTTGTAAAAGTACAGAGAGCTTTATTCAGTTCCCGCCGTAAAACTGTACGCAACAATCTTTCGCAGTATCTTAAAAACAACGACCTTGCCGTTGCCTGTCTTGAAAAGGCAGGAATTGATATTATGAAAAGGGCAGAAGTTCTTACCTTACCGGAACTTCTGAAACTTTCTGATGTAATTGAGGATTCAAAATGAGCGTAGACATCAGTATAAAAGATAATCTTGAAATAATAAAAAGCAGAATTGCTGCAGCTGAAAAAAAATCTGGCCGCCCACAGGGCTCTGTTAAACTAATGGCCGTTAGTAAGTTTCATCCTGCTGAGGCTGTAAGCCAGGCTTTCGAAGCAGGTCAGTTACTCTTTGGTGAAAACCGTGTCCAGGAAGCAGCTGAAAAGTTTCCGCCGCTTATCGCAGAAGCTCCAGAGATTGAAGTTCACATGATAGGTCAGCTGCAATCAAATAAAGTAAAGAAGGCTGTTACTTTTGCTTCCTGCATTCAGTCTGTAGACCGCATTGAACTTCTTCAGGAAATTGAAAAGCAGTGTTCAAAACTCAACCGCAGTATAAAAGTTTTATTTGAATATCATACGGGCGAAGATTCAAAGTCTGGGTATACATCAGAAGTCGAACTTATAAAATCTCTTGAAGAGTGTGCAGAAGGTTCTTTTCCTCACATAATTCCCTGCGGCTTTATGACAATGGCACCTTTTACAGATGACGAAAATTTAATTCGAAAATCATTTATAACATTACGAGAGCTTTCCGAAAAACTTAAGCCACAATTCCCGGACCTTCCTCTTACAGAACTTTCAATGGGCATGTCCGGAGATTTTGAAATAGCAATTGAAGAGGGCTCAAGTCTTGTTCGTGTTGGAACCGCAATTTTTGGAGAGAGGGATTACACAAAATGAAAAAAAGAATCATTGCAAAAATCCTTCTGCTTTCTTTATTCATAAACTTTTCTTTACCGGCATTTTCAGAGGACACTAGTCCAAAGCCTTACGATGATGATGAATTTCCTCAGACATTAAAAGATATCCGCCGCTTTGAAATAATTACAATCGGTGCTTTACCTTTTGTAACTCTTGATACAACACTTGCTTATTCAACTTACAGATACGCAAAAAATGATTTTGATTCTGCCTATAAGCCTGACATTTTTTCATCTTCCTCATTTACCCAGGATGAACAGAAAGGAATAATTCTTACATCTGTAGGAATCTGTATTGGAATCGGTATCACAGATCTGATAGTGCAGCTTGTAAAGCGTTCTTCTAAAAAAAGACGTCCTCAGATTAATTATGATGATATTGCCGTAATTCCGATTTCAGAAGATCAGGATGCAAGTCAAATTCGATTACCGGAAGAAGAAGGATCTGATTCAAACATTACTGAAGTTCAGGAGATTGAAGAATAATGCCTTTTTTCAGTGCAAAGGTTCCTGCTGATTTTTCTGACCAGCAGCGCCTCGACAAGTTTATTGCATCTCTCCCAAACGGAATGAACCGTTCAAAGCTTAAAAGCGGCGTAAATGAAATTCTTGTAAACGGAAAAAAGGTAAAGCTTTCTCAAAAAGTGAAGGCTGGAGATCAGATAGACATTCAATGGGAAGACAATATTCCTGATAACATAGATCCGGAAAACATTCCTCTCGATATAATTTATGAGGATGACAATGTTACAGTTGTAAACAAGCAGCAGGGAATGGTAACACATCCTGCATGCGGAAACTGGACAGGAACTCTCGTAAATGCTCTTTTGTATCACTGGGGCAGACAGTCAGTGGAACAGATAAAAGATGGAAGTGCTGCAGAAATTCTTGAGAGACGGAGACCTGGTATTGTTCACCGCCTGGATAAAGAAACCTCGGGCATTATTATCACTGCAAAAAACCGTGATGCTGAAGAATTCTTACAAAAACAGTTTAAAGATAAGTCCCTGCAGAAAGAATATATCTGTATCTGCTGCGGAAAACCAAAGCAGCGTACAGGTGATATTAGAACTCAGATAATCCGCGATCCTAAAAACCGTCATCGTTTTAAGGCCGTAACCGATACCGACGATGGTAAGTTTGCCCGTACACTCTACCACTGCATTGCTACTTACGGAAACTATTCGCTGATTCGTGTACGCCTTAAAACCGGCCGAACACATCAGATTCGTGTGCATATGAAATATCTGGGCTGTCCTATTCTTGGAGACCAGACTTACAACAAGCCTGATTCAAATTTTCCTGATGCCAGTCTGATGCTTCATTCCATTCAGTTGAAAATAAAACTGCCGGGAACCGGAGATTACAAAACCTTCCGTACCCGTGTACCTGGCCGTTTCCAGAAAATTGAAAAAAAACTACGTGCAAAATTTACACGAGAAATACCGCCTCAGATTCCGGTAAAGTAATCGTCATTGCGAGGAGCGAAGCGACGTGGCAATCAATATTGAAATTATAAAAGAGCCTACAGCAGCAAAACCCTTTCTCGTCATTTACAAGCCTAAGGAACTTGCATCTGCTCCTCTTACTGCAGACGATAAAGATAATGCACTTTATCAAGCCCTGGAAGCTTTTCCAGAACTTAGAAAGGTAAAGGGAAAAAAAGAAATTGAATACGGCTTATTACACCGTCTGGACACAGCTACAGATGGTCTTATGGTTATTGCAGCAAATCAGGAATGCTATGACTTTTTATGTAATGAACAGAGAGAAGGGCGCTTTATAAAAACTTATACTGCCCGGTGTGATCTTATTCCAGACAATGCAAAGCAGCTTGGAGGCTTTCCACCGCTTCCCTCAGAAGCTCAAGGCACGCCGTCATTGCGAGGCACACAAGCGACGAAGCAATCCATCACTCTAAGCTCCTTCTTCCGTCCTTACGGCGAAGGCAGAAAGGAAGTACGCCCGGTAACAGAAGAATCCGGAAAAGCCGCCCTTAATAAGATTGGTAAACAAAAGCTTTATACAACAGAAATTACAATTCTAAGTGAAGATAAAAGTTCCACTACAGCAAAAGTTGAATGCCGCATTACAGAAGGTTACCGTCATCAGGTACGCTGTCATTTAGCCTGGGCTGGTCTTCCTGTTAAAGGAGACTTACTATATAATTCTCAGGACATAAAAAAAGCAGAAAACCTTATGTTCTCTGCTACAAAAATTTCTTTTGAGTACCCGAGAGGAGACTTGAACTCCTATGACCGTAAGGACACTTGGACCTGAACCAAGCGCGTCTACCAATTCCGCCACCCGGGCAAATGATTAATTAATAATAATGAAATAAGGGCTCTTAGTCAAGATAACCACACGGATTGGAAAGGTCTTGTGGAATCCTTTATAGACAACTATAAAGCCCAATCACTAAAACAACTAAAATTACAATCGAAACAAGATAAACCCACCATGGTAAACTTGATTCTACATATCCGCCCTTTACTGATGCAGATTTATTCCTTCCTAATCCAAGCAGTTTTCTGCTGCCATATCTGCCATTTCTACCACGACCAGCTGCAGCTCCCATAAATCCGCCTGAAGAACCATGACCAAAACCGTCATCCGGATTTACCGCGTAACCGCAGGTTGGACAGCCGTTTTTAAAATCATCGTTACTTCCGATTCTTCCACATTGAGGACAGCGTACAGAGGCAAAAAATTTTCCACAAGTCGGACATGTTTTTGAGTTTCTTGGTACTTCCGAACCGCAGCTTTCACAGAAAAATTTTGCTTCTTTTGATTTAGATTTTTTTTTCATAACTATTCAATCTGCAGACATGTAATTCCATCTGAAACATTTTCTACAGAAGCAGAAAATGATTTTGAATTATTACCATCATAAATGCTTACATATTTTAAATAACTAACGTTAGTTATTTCTTCATTAAGCTCAATTAATTTCTTTTCTTCAAAATATTTACCTGAAGAAAAATGGATTAAGCCTAAAGCTTCATTATAAATGACTTCAACACTGGTATATTCAGGTTCAGCTGCTTTTTTATTCTGCTCATAATATTCAGTAAACTGATGTACACCAAGTCCAAGGGCTTTTTTATTTTCTTCATCAGAAAGAGGGATAGTTTCATAAAGGTAAACCCCGACATTATTTCCACCGATACCGCTTTGCACAAAACCAGCCAGAGTTTTCCAGTGTCTTGGATATTCGACGGCACTAAGCACAATTACATCAGGCTGAATCTCTTCAATATTGTCCAGGGCTTTGATAATCCATTTATAATGAATAATATCAAAACCAAGTTCTTTCAGGCGTGGAGTAACAAAATCAACAATTTCTGATCTTTCTGAAATAACAAGTGCTTTCATTTAAGTGGCCGCCTGTTACTCAGTTCCAAGATTAACTACAGTATAATCGTAAATCTTCCAGATTCCTTCGCGCTGACATACCTTGTATGTATAGCGTTTCTTTTCACTGAAGTTAGGATATTTAAACCATTCAATTACAGTAACGCTTCCTTCTGTTGGAGAATAAGTTGTTTTTTCAATCTGGAAGCTTTCCGGAACTGCAACAATATCATTTTCAATTCTTGCCTGCATAAGATCTCCCTTGAAAGACTGAATCATTCTTGTACGTTCTTCTGCAGAAACAGTAATGTATTTTTTCTTGAGGGAAGGATTTCTCTGAATTAATGATTCAACATCCATGTAAAGGAAGTACTGATCCCAGAGAGATTTCTGTCTTGCAATGATTGTCTGTTCAACAACCTTATCAGGAGAGATATCCTGTGGCTTCAAAAGTTCAACTGATTCATTTTTAACAGGAACGAAGTTAGAAGAAGCTGCAGATGGAGAAGGGCGAACTTCGAGTGTAAGTCTGTTTGATTTCAAAGTAAGATATTTTGATTTATAAAGTTCAGGGTAAAAGAAAAGTTCAAGATAATAAACAGAAGGTTCTTCAATCTTAAGGAAGTCCTTTACATTTTCAACAAAGGAATATTCTTCTCCCTGTTCAAGAGCAAGCTCTCTGAAATATACAGTCTGATTTGTAGTTCGCTTTTCAATTATATTTGAAGTCTGTTCAAGACGACTGTTTTTTACAGTATAAGCATTAAAGTCCATACTGAAGGAACGGTCATCAGCAAGCTTAAAACGTAATGTTTCTGCACCATTATTCTTGATTGTAATATGAACAAAAACAGGTGATTCATCTGCACTTCCCGGATAATAAACAGACCTGTTATAATATTTAATTGCCACAGAAGCATTAGAGTAATCAGGTACAGAAGACTGATCCCCAGCAAAGATTGCCATCTGTCCAAAAACAAAAAGAACTGATATAATTGAAAGCAGTTTACGAATTTTCAACGTATTCTCCTATTAATAATCTTTTACTATATAAATAATCGGAATAATAAATGAAATCATTAACTTCTATAGACGAAATATTACATAAACAAAGCGAAATCCGCGATACAAGCGCTGCATTTTTCGACGAAAATTCAAAATTTCCGCTTAATATCGAAGGCCTTCACGGTTCACTTTTCAGCTATTTTACAGCAGAAATTTGCCGTTCTAATCATTTAAAAACCGTTCAGGCAATGCAGTATTCCAATTCAAGCAAGAGTACTCCTGCATATAAATACTTTTCTTCAGATCTCATTATTGTTGTTCCAACCGAAGCCGATGCCCGTGACATAGAAGAAGACCTGGCCACCATTTTTGAAGAAACAGAAGTTTATGTTTTTCCTGACTGGGGAACAGTTCCTTACAGGCCTGCAGCCCGAGGCTCAGTAACCTTTGGTAAAAGGGCAGGTGTTCTTTCTAAGTTGATTTCTAAAAATGAAACAATAACCTTTAATTCAACTCCGCGCATTTTTATTTTCACCCAGCGGGCCTTTATGTCTCCGCTGCCAGCTCCAGATTATCTGAAAAAGCTTTCTTTTAAGCTCAACAAAGGAGATAAACTGGATACTACCGGCATTGCTCAAAAGCTCAGTAATATGGGCTATACACGGGTTCCAAAGGTAAATGTCCGCGGAGAATTCAGCCTTCGTGGTGAAGTACTGGATATCTTTTTACCATGCGATGAACATGCCAGCCGTGTTATTTTTGATTTTGATGAAATTGAATCCTTCAAGGAATTTGAAACTGATACTCAGACAACCATAGGCACAAAGCAGGACCTTCTGATTTATCCTACAAAAGAAGTACTTTGGACTGATGAATTGATTGAAAAAGCCGGTGCAAAGATGGCTGAATATCAGGAAACAGCGATAAAAGAGGATGGGGCAGGTACTTCAGAAATTGCTGCAACAGGAGACTTTTCCGTACACCTGCCACTTACAGAAACCGCTCAAAAATACCTTGATAATCTCCTTACCGGCCTTTCTGTAAGCAAAGAAGCCGAGGGAGAAGAGTTTTTATATCAGTTGATTTACGATAAAACCTATACTTTACTGGACTACATCGACGAAAACACCTTTGTTCTTTTTTACAATTACGACAAACAGGAAAACGCCAGACTTACAATAAACCGTGAGTATAACAAGCTTTACCGAACCTCAAGAGAAGAATATCCGGTTTTACCACCTGATATGGTACTTTCTGATTATGAAAAATTACTAGAAAACATCTCAAGATGTATACTTTTTAGAACACTTAATAAAGAAGACGGGGATAATTCTGTCTATCATTATCAGATAGGAGCTGAACCGGCTCGTTCTTTCTTCGGAAACATCAACTTTATGAAAGAGGAACTGACTCAGCTTCAGAATGCAGGCTGGAATATCTTTATTTTCACTGATAATGAAAACCAGCAGCTCCGTATTCATGAAATTTTCAAAGACTATACGGATATTGCAGATGATGGCTCAGTTCATCCGGTAATTCTCATTCCAAAGGCCATTTCTGCAGGCTTCAGACTGCCGGATGCAAAGCTTTTAGTTATTCAGGAAAACGAGATTTTTGGCCGCCGCCAGTATGTTGCAAAGTCTGTAAACAAGGCAAAATCTAAGGCTATAGACACCTTTGTAGAGCTTAATCCGGGTGATTATGTTGTTCACGTAAACTGGGGAATAGGGCTCTTTCACGGAATTGAACGTGTAAAGGCAATGGGAAACGAGCGCGATTATATCAAGCTTGAATATGCAGATAACGAAATTGCCTTTGTACCGATTGAACAGGTAAACCTTGTTCAACGCTATATTGGAAACGAGGGCGACAAGCCCCGCCTGGACCGCATTGGAAGTAAGTCCTGGGAAAGCCGAAAGAACAAGGTAAAGCAGGCCGTAGAAGATATTGCCCAGAAGCTTATTGATTTGTATTCACGCCGTCAGGCTTCTGTAGGCTTTGCTTTCCCAAAAGAAACTGAATGGCAGGCTGCTTTTGAGGCAGCTTTCCCTTATGAAGATACTCCGGATCAGATTACAGTTACCGAAGAAATAAAAGCTGATATGGAAAAGCCGGTTCCTATGGACCGCCTGATTTGCGGCGACGTTGGTTATGGAAAGACGGAGATTGCCATGCGTGCTGCCTTTAAGGCTGTTATGGGTGGAAAACAGGTAGCCTTCCTTGCTCCGACTACAATTCTTGCAGAACAGCATTATGAAACCTGTAAGGGCCGTTTTAAGAACTTCCCGGTAAAAATAGAAAGACTTTCCCGCTTTGTAGCTCCAGCTGAGCAGAAAAAGATTCTGGCCAGAGTTGCAAGCGGTGATGTTGATATTCTCGTTGGAACTCACAGAATCATACAGAAGGATGTAAGCTTCAAAAAGCTTGGGCTTATGATTATTGATGAAGAGCAGCGTTTTGGTGTAAAGGACAAGGAAAAACTCAAGGTGATGAAGAATAACATCGACTGTCTTACCATGTCTGCAACGCCGATTCCAAGAACTCTTCATATGAGCCTCCTGAAAATCCGTGATATGAGCCTTTTAACAACGCCACCGCAGAACCGCCAGGCTATTGAAACTGTAGTTGATGAGTTTACAGACGAGCGTGTTGCCCAGGCTATAAGGCGGGAAATAGAGCGGGGTGGTCAGGTTTTCTATCTGCATAACAGGGTAGAGTCATTACAGGAAATTCAGCGCAAGATTGAAACTCTGGTACCTGAAGTTTTAGTTGATGTAGCCCATGGACAGATGACATCTACACAGCTGGAAGAGATTTTCCACCGTTTTAAGATGGGCGGCTTCCACGTGCTGATTGCGACTACAATTATTGAAAACGGAATTGATATTCCAAACGTAAACACAATCATTATTGACCGAGCCGACATGTACGGCGTCTCACAGCTTTACCAGCTGCGTGGCCGCGTTGGACGAAGCGACCGTCAGGCTTACGCATATCTTTTGTATCCGGAGAATAAGGCACTTTCTGAAGTTGCCATGAAGCGTCTGCAGGTAATCAGTGACTTTACAGAGCTTGGTTCGGGCTTTAAGATTGCCATGAAGGATATGGAAATCCGAGGGGCCGGAAACCTTCTTGGCCGGGACCAGAGTGGTGATGTTTACTCAGTCGGCTTTGATATGTATGTAAGGCTTTTGAACGATGCTGTAAACCGTCTGGCACTGCAGAAGGACTACAAGGAAGAATCAGAAGTTCTTATGGAAATGGAATACACAGGCTTTATTCCGGATACCTATATCATCAATCCTCAGATTAAGATGGAAATCTACAAAAAGATTGCAGCCGTTACAGACGATGCAGAATTCGATGCAGTTCTTGCAGAGCTTGCAGACCGTTTTGGCCCGATTCCTGAAGAAGTTTCCAGCTTACTGGCTCTTGCCGAAATCCGTATTATCTGTCGTAAACTCTCAATAAAATCTATCAAGGAAAGACAGGGAGAAGTTGCGGTTGAGTTCAATCAGGTATCAAATATTTCAATTGATAAAATTCTCAAACTCATTAAAGACAACCCGGGAACTGTACGGCTCAATGCAAAGCTTCCTAATTACATCTATATCAAACTTGGAAAAATCGGCTTAAAAGAAAAGTCTGAGTTCATCCGCGAAAAGCTCAGCCAGCTGGCGTAGAGATGCTGAAACAAGTTCAGCATGACAGAAACGTCAGCACGGGTCACAATTATTGGTCATCCCGAACTTGTTTCGGGATCTAATTCTGCTTTTGCAACTTACTATAATGTATATTCTGTCTACCAATAACTATCTTTTTAATATATGATTTCTATCCCTACTTCAATTCTGCTTTACGGTAATTAACATTCATTACAAGGCCTATACAGGTCATTGCAGTAAGCAGTGATGAACCGCCGTAAGACAGGAACTGCAAAGGAATACCTGTAATAGGCATTATACCCATAACCATTCCAACATTAATAAAGAAATGAAATGAGAACATTCCGAATATTCCTGCACAGATATATGAACCATATCTGTTTACGCATTTACGGATTATATAAAGAATCTTAAGAAGAATAATTAAATACAGAGAGAATACAAGTATACCACCCAGGAAACCGAATTCCTCAGATAAGATACTGAAGATAAAGTCTGTACTCTGCTGAGGTAAAAAGCGGTAATGACTCTGGGTTCCCATCAGATAACCTTGTCCTATAAGACCGCCGGCACCAATTGCAACCTTAGACTGAATGATGTTCCAGCCGGCTCCTAAAGGATCTTTATTTGGGTTCATGAAGATTATAAGACGTTTAATCTGGTAATCTTTAAGTACCTTACCAAGTATAAGTGAAAAAATTAAAGCAAGACCTATGATTGATGTAAAATAGATAATCCAGTGAATATAGCGTGGACCATGCAGATATCGGCGGATTACCCAGCCCAGAAGAGTAATGATTAAAAAGGCAAAAATCAAAATCATGCGGAGACGCATATTGGTTAAAATGGAAATTACGGCAAGGGGAGTCACAGCAATTTCAGCATTCCATACCGGAAGAATTGCAAAGAAAATTGTAAAGACACCAAAGAGGAATACATAACCAATATAGCGAATTGGTACACCTGCAATAAAACACATGATAAAGTAAATAGGAAGGTATACAGAAGCAGTTCCCAGATCCGGTTGTAAAAGAATTAGTCCCATTGGAAGCAGCAATACTCCGGTTGCAAGGAAGAAGCGGCGAAGCTGATCTCCATTTGCAGTATTATCAAGTATTCTTGCAAGATAAAGAATATAAAAAACTTTTCCAAACTCCGAAGGCTGAATACCGAACTCACCTATTCCAATCCAGCTTTTTGCACCGTTTACATAACGTCCGAAAATACGTGTGTAAACTAAAAGCAGAAGCAGACCTATGAATCCATAAATTGAAAGAGATTCTGTTCGTCTGTAATCATAAATTGTAATTGCAATCATGATTACAAAACCTATTGAAGCCCAGATTATCTGTTTTATATATTCATTTGTAACACGAACACCTTCTGAGTTGATGCTTGAAGAATAAATAAACATTACTCCAAGAGAAACCAGAGTGAGTACAACAAGAATCAGAAGATAATCGAACATTGAAAAGAATTTATTCTTCATACTCCCCTCTCCTATTCCTGCCTTCCGCGGTTCTGTGTAAGATATGAGAAACCGAGAGCCTTTGTTGCTTCTTCACAGGTCTGGTTTGCAAATATTCCCTGAATAATAATATTGGTACAGTAAGGAGCCCACCATTCCCATTTATTGCAGGCTTCTACGATTGTTGCGACGCAGACACGGTCTTCCGGTGGTGCATCATAAGGAGCATAAGCAACAAGCCAGGAGTGCCAGCTCTGTTCATCTTTTCTGTTAGGATTACTGTAAGGCTCAACTTCGGCAGTACCAGTTTTACAGGCAATCTGTACAATCTTATTATGCATTGGATACTGAGGTGTACCGTCTGTAACTGTATAACGCATTGCTTCCTGAATCTGTTTCCATACATCTTTATCGATTGTAGATTCTGTAAGCACCTGTGGTTTTACTGAATCAATAACTTCTCCTGTAACAGGATCCCTTACTTCTTTTAAGATATGAGGTTTATAAATTACTCCTTCATTAGAAACCATGGCAACCATATTAGCAAGCTGCAGAGGAGTTGCTTCCATATAGCCCTGACCGATAGAACATGACATTGTATCTCCACCAAGCCACTTTTCATGATACTTCTTTTCCTTCCATTCTGCAGTTGGTACAAGACCGGCAACCTGGCTAGGCAGGTCTATCTGTGCGCTCTTACCAAAGCCAAACTCACGGGCATAAGATGCAATTTTTTCAATACCAAGAGAATCACGTCCTACAGTCCAGTAATAAACGTCGCAGGATTGAGCCATAGCATTTTTAAGGTCAAGCCAGCCGTGTCCCGGTTCATGAACGTGACAATGGAAGCGGCGGCCACCATAAATCATTACACCCTTACACTCAATTTTTTTGCTTGCCGGGAAGGCATTTTCCTGAAGCATGGCAGCAGACATAATGATTTTGAAAGTCGATGCCGGAGGATAAGAAACCTGTACCGCACGATTCAAAAGAGGTTTTGATTTATCATTTACAAGTTTTGAATATTCAATTCCTGCATCATCTGAACTGAAAATATTTGAATCAAAATAAGGGTAAGAAACCATTGCAAGTACTTCGCCGGTAGCAGGCTTTAAAACTACAGAAGCACCTACTCTGTTTCCAAGCGCTTCTTCTACCAGCTTCTGGATATCAGAATCAATTGTAAGAACAAGACTCTTTCCCATCTCAGGAGGCTCAACAATCGGAGTATCTGAAATGATTCGGCCGTGTACATCAACTGTAGACATTTCTCGACCTTCCTTACCCTGAAGCAGAGAATCGTACTGTTTTTCAATTCCGGTTTTACCGACAATACTTGTTTTTTTATATCCCTGATTATAAAGAACCGTCATTTCGTCCTGGTTAATATCACCAACATAACCTACGATATGCGACATTGAACCAGTATGCTGATAGTTTCTTATTGGCTTTGAAACCCAGGAAACACCAGGGAGATCTATCTTATTTTCCGCAATATTTGAAATTACGGTAAAAGGCACGTTTGATTTTATCTGAACGGTTGAATAAGAACGGCGCATATTCTTAGGAATCTTTCTGTCTATTTCTGTTTTACTGATTCCCAGATACTGGGCAAGCTTAAGCATAACAGTATCATAGCGGTCTTTCGGAATTTCACCAGGCGTAACGTCTACCGCAAAAGAGTCTGTATTAATTACAATTGGCAGAAGGGCATTCCGGTCAAAAATTTCACCACGCTGGGCAGAAATGACAGTAATCTGACTTGAAATACGCTGTGACTGTGAACGGTAGTGCTCTCCCTGAACAATCTGCATTGAAAAGAGACGATAGGCATAAAAGATGAAAAAAAGAACAAGCACTATGAGGAGAATGAAGATTTTTGCACCTTTGGTCAGCCTGTCTTCTGAATTAATCATTATCTATGCTATCCTTTACTGAGCGTACAGCAAGAGATTTTCTGAAGAAGCTCAAAAACTTGAAAACAAATGGAGCAAGTAAAACATTCTCTATGAATTCAAAAAGAAAATCATAAGAAATTATACCTGCAATATAAATATGTACATTCGGGAAGAGCAGGCCCAGAAGTTCTACCATAAGAGTTTTTGCAATAGTTCCGATTCCGACACAAAGCATAGGAAGAATAAAGCCGGAAATAATTACGTTCTTTGCAAAAATTCCTGCAACGTATCCTATAATAGTTCTGAAAAGGCAATTAAATCCAAAAGGAATACCTGTTATAAAATCGAGAAGGATTCCAGAAATAAAACCTGTTGTTTCACCAACAATTTTTCCATTAAGCAGAGAAAAATAAATTGAACAGATTAAAACTAAATCAGGAACAATATAAATTACACTGATATTGGAAAGTATGGAAGATTCCAGAATTACAGCACACAAAAGAATAAAAGTACTTACAAGAATTGATTTTGCCATTTCCCCTACTCCTTGTCTGCCTTTCGGTCGTTCAGTTCTTTCTGATTTACAACAACAACATTTTCGAGTCTTGCAAAGTCAATAATCGGTATAAGCTCTATATTGAGGGAAGAGTTATAATCAAGTGTTGTAATTTTTGAAATTGAGCCGATTGCTATATCACGCATGTAATTATCATTTTCTCCGGAGGTAACAACTATATCTCCGTAACTGAGTTCGTCTACAACAGATTTTCGGATATACTGCATTAAGAGAGGCTGATCCTGACTTCCTAAGCCGTTTACAAGACCTAAATCACGGGAATTCTGTATACGGGCAGAAACCATGTTATTAATGTTATAAATCGGCATAATCTGGCTGGTAAAGGTTCCTACCTGAACTACCTTACCGACAAGTCCCTGATTACCATTCTGGAAAGCAATAACCGGCATGTTTTTTCTGATTCCGTTTACACTTCCCTTGTTGATTGTAAGATAGGTAAAGGCGTTATCGAGATCTCTGGCAATGATCTGGGCAGGAATATTTTTTTCATCAAGTGAAATTGCAAAATCAAGCTGCTCTTTAAGACGGGCATTTTCCTTTCTGATATCAGCATTTGAGCGCTGCATTTCCTCGTAATTTTCCAGTTTAATTACAAGGTCATTGTAGTCTTTTTTAAGTTTTCGAAGTTCACCAACTGCATTAAAGGTATCTGCGATTCCATCAACAATAAAATGTACGCCCTTATCCAGAGATGAAAATAGAGAAAAACCAATCTGCTTAAAATTTACAACAAATCCGCCTGTATGAAATGCCAGAGATATACCTCCGGCAAGAAGATAAATAACGAGAAGGAATTCTGCAAATTTTATTCTGAAAGAAAAATTAGGCTTTCTTCGCATATGCACCCACCCGGAGAAAGTCTATTATTAGTCGTTCAGGCTGTCGTAAATTGTTCGCTCTGAGTACATATCCTTGAAGAGACCGAAGGCTTTTCCGGCACCAAGGGCAACACACTCAAGAGGTTTTTCTACGAGGATAACAGGTACACCTGTTTCCTTTGAAACAAGCTTTGGAAGTTCACGGAGCATAGAACCACCACCAGTCATTACGATACCACGTTCAATGATATCAGAAGCAAGCTCTGGAGGAGTTTCTGAAAGTACAGATTTAATTTCTTCAACGATTTTTGTTACAGGCTCTTTAAGGGCTTCACGTACTTCAACACTGTCGATTTCGAGACGGCGTGGAAGACCTGTAATTGCATCAGTTCCCTTAAGCTCCATTTTTTCGATTGTCTTTTCTGGAGCAGCATTACCAATCTGAATCTTAAGACGTTCTGCAGCAGGCTGGCCGATAATAAGGTTATGAACAGACTTTACGTGCTTTACGATTGCTTCATCAAACTTGTCGCCGCCAACGCGGATTGAATGTGTAACAACCATACCACCAAGGGAAATTACAGAGATTTCTGCAGTACCACCACCAATATCACAAATCATGTGTCCGGCAGGCTCAAAAATAGGAATATCTGCACCGATAGCTGCGGCACGGCTTTCTTCGATTACTTCAACTTCCTTAGCACCAGCCTTCATTGCAGCTTCAATAACTGCACGGCGTTCAACATCGGTAATACATGAAGGAATACCAATCTTCATACGTACAGATTTGAAAATCTGGTGTCGTGGAATAATTTTTGAGATGAAGTATTTAATCATCTTCTCTGTAGAGTCGATATCAGCAATAACACCGTCGGCAAGTGGACGGATAGCCATAATGTTTCCAGGAGTTTTGTCGAGCATTCTTTTAGCTTCGGCACCTACAGCAACAATTCTTTTTGTTCCCTTTTCAACAGCGATTACAGAAGGTTCATCAATTACGATTCCCTTGTCGCGTACATAAATTAAGGTATTACAAGTTCCTAAATCAATACCAATATCTGTTGAAAAACTATCAAAAAAACCCATCTATTTCCTCCCGGATCTCTTTTTTACAAATTAATTTTCTGACATTTTTTGCAGGGCTCCAGGGTGATTAACCTGAATCTTAAGTGCCTTACGCCACTCAGAACGAGCCTTCACTATATTACCCTGCTTCTCATATATTACACCAATTCCATAATGTGCGTCAGCAGAATTTTCGTTTTTTTTCAAAACATTATCAAATTCTTGCAGCGCAGCATCATAATCTTCTTTATCTATATAGATATTTCCAAGAAGATTTTCACTTTTTAATACTATATCTTCATTATCGCTGTTTTTTATGATTCTGAATAGATATTGTTCAGAAGCATTCAATTCATTTGCTTTATAATATTGTTCAGCAATTGCAAGCAGTAATGAATCTGATTCGCGGACAAGTAAAGCTTCTGTAAAAGCAGCAATACTTTCCATTGTCATTCCCAGAGAAGCATAACTAAGTCCAAGGTACTCTGCTATATCATCAGCTTTGTAACCATTTTCTTTTGCAAGCAGAAGATACTTTATAGCCAGATCTGCGTAGTAATGTGTTGTAATTGTATTTTTAGAAAAGTATGCCCGGCCAAGCATATATTGAAGCTGAGGGACAAGAGATTTATCAGCCTCATAAAGAGCTACACGAATATTATTTATGCATTCATCAAGATAAGATTGAGCCTGCTGGGTATCTGTCTGTGCCTGTGCAAGAAAAAAACAGGCGTAACTGTAATATGTTAGGGCTGTATTATTATAGGTATTGTCCTGAAGAAAAACTTTACAAAGCTCATAAACCTTCTGATAGTCGTAAACTGCCCAGGCTTCTTTTATTGTTTTGATTGAAATTCTTCCAGACTGATATTTTCTGATTCCGAAATATGTGGAGAATGCAGCAGCAGATACTAATACAAGCACAACTGCAAGACGTATCAGATTACGCAGCAGATGGCTCTTCTTTTTTGCGAAACTGCTGTTTTCAATATTGTAATTAGCCTTCAATTCCCCACCACTTTTACAATACTTTATAAAAAAAACAGATGGAACAGTAAGCCGGGTTCTGCTCTCCACTTTCCTGTAAAAACAGAAAAGCAGGCATAACCATCTATCCGCACTGAATGTTGCCATTCAGCTCCAGCGATTTACCCGCAGTATTGCCCGGAAAACATAACTGCTGCTTAATCTTGCTCCGAATGAGGTTTACAAGCCAGCCCTGTTACCAGAACTGCGGTAGTCTCTTACACTGCCTTTTCACCCTTACCTGATCGTACAATAAAGCAAAATCAGGCGGTACATTTTCTGTTGCACTCTCTGTCACTCACTGGGCTTTGCAGAACTACAATAAGTAAGAACTGCAGCTGCCAGCTTGCGCCCGGTTATTACCCGGCATTCTTTCCGGTGGAGCCCGGACTTTCGCTCACAGCCGTCCGCTATCATCAGCAGGCGGCCGCACGGTTATATTCCATCTGAAATTATAAACAAATTAAAGAAGACAGATTACTCTTCGTCCTCGTCTTCGTCAGAGTCATCATCAGAATCTTCATCTTCGTCTTCAGAATCTTCTGACTCTTCGTCAAATTCTTCTTCATCGTCGAATTCTGATCTTTCCTCTTTTTCTTCGTCGTCACCGTATTCTGAATCTTCGTCTTCGAATTCATCGTCGAGACCAGCAAGACTTCCGGCAGCACCAATGTCAAAGTAGTCTTCTGCCTGATCTTCGCTTACTTCTTCGTAGTAAAGGATGCGGCTGCAGTATGGACAGAAGTTGATGTCTTCACCTTCGCGAACTTCGTTAGCAAAGTTCGCAGGAAGAATCATGTGACAACCAGAACATACGCCGTTTCTTACAGATACAATACCTTCAGAATTGCGCTGAATGATTCTCTGGAACTTGAAAAGAATTTCCTGAGCCTTAAGCTCTGCATTCTCTTCACCAGCATAAATCATATTGATATTTTTTGTTACTTTATCTTCTTCAACCTTAAGTTTTGCAAGCTTGTTGTCATAAGAAGAAAGCTCTTTATTGAGTGATTCGCGGCTAGAGTTAAGCTCGCTCTCCTGGAATTTGATAAGTTCTTCAGAATTCTTAAGACGCTCGTTGAGTTCTGCAAGGTCTTTTTCTTCGCGCTGAAGATCTTTACGAACCTGCTCTTCAAGAGTTTTTGCTTCTGTAATCTGCTTTTCGAGAGCTTCATACTCGCGGTGAGTTGTAGAGTTTGCAACTCCCTTTTCACCTTCTTCGCGAGACTTTACTGCCTCTTCAAGCTGAGCTTTGAGCTGTGTTACCTTTTCCTGAGTTGCATCGTAGTTAGACTTCTGCTCAATGAATTCTTTCTGAGTTTTTGCAAGCAGGTCCTCCTGATTGCTGAGCTGTTTTGGAGCATCGCTCTTTTTTCCTTCCAGCTCGTATTTCTGTACGAGAATCTCCTGCAAAGATTTAAGATTCTCAAAAACTTCTGTTGTTACCATTATGGTTCCTCAATAAAAAATATCTAGTTATAATATAACAATTTTTGTTAAGTTTCAATATAATCGCGCAGACCGTTGGCACGTCTTGGGTGACGTAGACGACGCAAAGCCTTTGCTTCAATCTGACGGATACGTTCACGAGTTACGTCGAAGTAAAGACCAACTTCCTCGAGTGTAAGTGAATAACCGTCTTCCAGACCAAAGCGCATCTTAAGAACTTCCTGTTCACGCGGTGGCAGAGTGTTCAAAACAGTGCGCAGCTGCTCCTGAAGTAAAGTAAAGGCAGTCTGTGTTGCTGGATTTTCAACTTCCTTATCTTCGATGAAGTCTCCAAGGATAGAATCTTCTTCCTCACCGATTGGAGTTTCAAGAGAAATAGGCTCGCGGGCAACGTTCTTAACCTGCTTTACGCGGGCTAATGGCCAGCCAAGCTGCTGTGCAATCTCGTCATCGGTTGGTTCACGGCCAAGCTTCTGCATAAGCTGACGGCTTTCGCGTACAACCTTGTTAATCTGCTCAATCATATGAACAGGAACGCGGATTGTACGAGCCTGGTCAGAGATAGAACGTGTGATTGCCTGACGAATCCACCAGGTAGCGTATGTAGAGAACTTAAAGCCCTTGCGGTATTCAAACTTTTCTACAGCTTTAATCAAACCAATGTTTCCTTCCTGAACAAGGTCAAAGAAGTGAAGACCACGGTTTGTATATTTTTTAGCAATAGAAACTACAAGACGAAGGTTTGCGTTGATAAGGCGGTTCTTTGCCTTTT